>ERZ772921.165-NODE-165-length-42514-cov-3.384748_pt1 | contig 42514 bp, 36 predicted proteins | sample MGYA00512117_ERZ772921 | MGnify/ENA primary metagenome ERZ772921 (study PRJEB29015, sample SAMEA2737944) | human oral metagenome | biome: human oral; feature: human-associated habitat; material: dental | place: China | collected 2150 ...
TTCAACTTGATCAGCCGTTTTTCCGAAGATATTGACCTGATTTTGGATTGGCGGGTGTTGGGATACGGTAAGGATGAGCCATGGGAAAAGCGTTCCAACACAAAGCAGGATGCGTTCAACAAAGACGCCAATGTGCGGGCAGAAGTTTTTCTTGCAGAGCAGTTTTGCCCCACTATTCAGGCAGAACTTTCTCAGGAGCTTGGCTGTGAAGCAAATATCTACATAGACGAAAAGGACAAACAGACCGTTATCTTTGCCTATCCGCACCTGTTCACTAATCCTGCTACATTGCAGGTCATTCGTTTGGAGATCGGTGTGCTGGCCGCCGCGGTAGAAGATGCGGCAGCCCCCAATTGCTTTTCCTCACAGCTTTATTGTTCTGATATGCTCTAAATCCAGTGTGACAACGGCTGTATCAAATTTGATTTCATACAGAACAAGAGATTTTCCCGCGACATCTATCGTGTCCTGATAGTCCGGGATCTTTTCTGCGAATTTTTCCGCAAGGTCGAAAATCGTCAGCTCGCTTTTCGCCGCAATGCCCTTTGCCTTAACGTGTTCATTCCCGCCGCACGGGATGGTGGAAAACGCGATTCTCTCGTTCGCGGCGATCTCCTTGACCTTGTCATTCCCCTTGTAAGTTGCGAAATAGAGGATATTGCTGTCCGGGGAGAAATAGAAATTGACAATTCTCACGTTTGGGACATTGTCAACAGAAGTGGCCAATGCCATCTCTGCTTGTACCGCCATAATCCTTAAAAACTCCGCCTTTGTTTTCATATACGGATCTCCTTTCCTTTTTGGGATTATCTGCATTATAATGGATAAAGGTGTCAATTTGTGATACCTTTTATGCAAGGAGGCGATTTTGTGAGAAAGTCAGAACGCTTGAATGATCTGCTGCTCTACCTCAGTGGAAAAAATACATTCAATCTGAAAGACATTATGGAACGATATGGCGTTTCCAAAAGTTCGGCAATTCGCGATATACGATCTTTGGAGCGGATCGGTATGCCGATCTATTCGCAGGCGGGAAGAAACGGTGCGTATAAAATACTGCCGAATCGCTTGCTTTCCCCTATCATTTTTACTGTTGACGAAGTGTATTCGCTCTATTTTTCCATGCTGACATTAAAGGCATACCAGTCGACCCCTTTCCATTTGAGCCTGGAAAGACTGAAATCAAAATTTGAAGGCTGCCTGTCTCAAACACAGATAACAGCTTTACAAAGAATGGAACAGGTTTTTCGCTTAGGTGCAGTTCATCATTCGAATGAAAGCCGCTATCTCAAAGAAATTCTGCAATATGCCATTGAAGAACGTCCCTGCCGGATCGAATATGGGAAGCAGGCTTTGAAAGAATATATTGTTCAATTCTTTGATATTTCCTCCGCTTATGGGCAATGGTATGGAACAGCATATAACTTTGAAACACAAAAAATTCAAGTGTTTCGCTGTGATAAAATACAAGCTGTCGGTCCTTCCACACAGTTCAGGGGAAAGAAATTATCAGAATTTCAGAAGCCAGCGGATGAATTGTACAAGGGAAAAGATGCTGTCGAGTTTGAAGTACGTATATCGGAAAAAGGGCTTGATCTGTTTTATAAAGAGCACTATCCATCCATGCGGCTTTGCACAGAGGAAAATCAATATTTCATTCGCGGCTTTTATAATCGCGGAGAGGAAAAATTCATCGCGGACTATTTTATTCACTTTTCTCTTTCGGTTCTGTCGGTGAGGCCGGAAGCCTTGCGGGAGAATATTTCAAAGAGATTAAACGAATTATCAAGATATTATCTGTCTGAGTTCCCCACAGCGAAAGGAGGCTGAAGCCTTTCCAAGTATCTTCTCGATGGTTTAAGAAGCGGAAGAATCGTTGATGAGAGACATGGAGCCTGGATTCCCACAATACATAACTATGTGGATTGAGAGTTGCTTCATCTCCTGTGCTGCCAGCAGCGGCTCCACGCCGAGATCGCGATATATTTGTTCCTGCTTAGGTGCTGCTTCCGTTTCTTTATTTGCTCGAAAATGTTGTAATTCCTTTTGCTTTGCGATAATATAAAAACGAAAGGAGGTTTTGCGATGGATCTATATTAGGAATTAGCTGCCCTTCGCTGTTTTTCGCATAGTGACATGGTAAAGCTTACCGGTTCGGAGAGCGCAGCTATATGGCATATAAAGGCTTATTAAAAAACTTATATCGAACGGGTACGGCGCGATCTTTATGTTGTCATCAGTATGGAAACGGAGCGGTCGATCCCGAACCGTTTTCAGGTCGCTTCGCATATAACTGAAGATTCCTTCGTGTCGCATTACAGTGCATTTGAGTTTTATGGATATGCCAATCAGGCGTTCTATGATGTATATTTTTCTACAGAGAAGGAAGTGCGGTCATTCGATTACGATGGCCCGAACTACCAGCCTGTATTGTGGCGTGGGAATAATAGTATCATGGAGATGAATAACGGAGTGCGTGTTACATCACTTGAAAGAACAGTAATAGAGACAGCATAGCGGACTTTACAAGAATTGGCGGTTTAGAGGAATTGCTGCGATGCATTGCGCTTATACCTTCCCTTGATGAAGCAAAGCTGCTCGAAGCATTGGGGACATATGGACGGGGGCAGCTTTATTAGAAAGTCGGGTATATCCTTGAGACATACAAGGATGTATTGTCTTTATCGGAGATGTTTTTCTCAGAATGCATGGAACACTCGTCTGCCAGCAAAACCTATCTGTTCGATAAGCAGGATGATTTTGTGTTTCACCGAAAATGGCTTTTGTATGCGCCGAACGATCTGAAGAAACTTGTTGATAAGGGGATGAATGACTATGATGCAATTTGACCGTACGAATGAGAATGGATGGGCAAGGCCTTTATCAAAGAAAGGATGCTCTCCTGATAACACAGCCTGTGAAGGGCTTGTAATGAAAGAATATACGAATGAGCGAAATGATATTGTTAGGAAAAGATATGAAGAGGCTTTTAGCTATCTTAATGGAGGAGATATATTGCTTTTGAATCCTCAAAAAGCATTTTTGATATTTGAAGAACTTGCTGACGAGGGATTTGTATGGGCTAGTTTTTGTTGTGGACTTATGTTATGTATGGGAATTGGAACAAAAAAGAATACTGAAAAGGGTAAAGATATTTTGAAGTCCCAAGAGAAATTGCTTGGATATACAACAGAAATTGTGATGGAAAAACACGGACTGTTTAAGGAATTAACCCTGGAAGAAAAATTAAAGTGTATAAATTACTGGAAAAATAACAGTGAAATAAGGCATGTATTTTGATAGGGGAGTGCGGACATCTTTTTAGTTATTTTTGTTTAGGATATCAAGCAGTTCACGAGGTGTTACAACAAATGGTTCCCTCGGGAAATGCTTAATATTGCCTGTGACGAGATATGTGTTATCTTCACGCTTTTCGAGTACTACTTCGTAAAAAGGCAGATCTTTCATATCCGGCAGTATGATACCTGATGGTGATGGGTCGACCAATATACCGTATTTCTCTACGGCGGAGAGTAAGTATTCGATTGTGTTTCCAGAGAATCCAAATTTCTTACGGGATAGGACTTCCCTGTATTCTTTTGTGATTACATTGCTGTAAACAGGAATAATTTCACCGCCGATTACTTTACGTACAAGCTGAACGGTGGCTGTATTATCCTTGCTTGAGAGCAATGCAGAAACGAGTACATTTGTATCAATGACTGCGCAGCAGATCATCCCTTATACCTCGGCACGCGCACGATCAATTTCCTTGTTGATATCATCAAGACTCATATCAGAAACGCCGTTTTCTTTAGCCTGTGCCCGCAGGGTATTGAATGCTTGCATTGCGCCTTCTCTGGTGATATCAGTTTCAGGAGATGATATTTCAAAAGGTATTCTGCGCTGTCTGACAACAGCTCTGGCGAATACATTAATTGCTGTGCTGGCATTCATACCAAAGTCCTGACATAAGCCGTCAAATTGTTTTTTTAATGTTTCGTCCATGCGGACGCTGAAGGTTGCTTGCGCCATAATCATGCCTCCTTTGCATTTTTCTATAATATAGGATAAAAGGTGCAAAAAGTCAATGAATAGAACCTGATGGGTGCTAATTGTCTTGAATTTACAAAATAAAATTTCTCTCTTGTCATAGGAGGAATCTGGATCCCGGAGCCTGTAGTTTCAAAGATTCTGTCCACATTAGGTGTCGTTGGGACTCTTTATCCTGGCGGAATTGCCTTTGATTATAACTATGTGGCAGCAGGGATTGGAACATTGGCACATGGAATGAGTATCTTTTTTCCGGCGGTTAGAAATATTAGGTGGCAATAAGGATGAAAAGAAGCACACTAGCAAGGCTCATTGCCAGTGCAGCAGTTGTCGTGCTGTTAGGGTTGTACTTTTTGAAAATTCTTCCCGTAATAATATTTCTGCTGTGTATCGCAGGCGTATTCTTGATCTTTTGGCTGTGCGGTTCCAAGGATTAGAAGCTCCTGTCTTTTATCGCTGGTTCGGATTCGAACCAGCATTTCCGCCTTCAGCCCTTCCCGGAAGGACTGTATTTCCCACAGGCTAAAAAGTAAACGGAAAGCGAAGACTGATAGCTTCGCCTCGCCAGGTACGTCCCGAATTTCCCTGATGGGAAATTACGGGACCTTTTTATTGCTTTTTCCCGTGCCGCCTTTTTACTTTCCTGCGCGTGAATTGCTTCCAACATCTTTGCCGCGTGCTTTCCTTTGGATTTCGGAACGACTGAGAAAACATTTCGATAAAAATAATCGGTACAACGCTGATTCCCAGCGTCAGGAAACACTTCGCCCACGGCTTTCGGAATTCCAAGGCGATGATTTTCGACAATGGGATTTACTCCGTTTCATCCTCTTTCACAAAACTATTAAAAGAAGCTGACCCAGCTGACCGGCTGCTGTCAGCTGCAGGAACGGTAAGACGGAATCCGCACCTGAAAATATTATAGCTTAGTTTGCTCATTCGAGATATTGACAAGTTGGGTTAGCTTATGCTAATATTTCACTACCGACATATGTGTCGGTAGTGAAAGGAGGGAAATGAATAGAGAAAGGCTGACACAAAGAGAAAGAAAATTAGAAATACAGAATATTGCAATGGAAGTCTTTGCGATCAAGGGATACAAAAACACAAATATGCATGATTTAGTGCAAGCTACCGGACTATCCGCGGGGGGATTGTATCATCATTATAAAAGTACATCTGAAATCCTCTGCGACCTGATGATACGAGGCTGCAAATACAGAGAAGACATTATTAAGAAAAAAATATCCGAGATTCCTAAACCTTTAGGGATAAAGGTATTAGCCGAACTGATTGTTGATAAGGCGCTTTCCGACAATGAATTCATTCCGATATATGTTATGTTCCTGCAATCAATGCAGGGGGATGAGACTTTACAGCAACTTTATAAAGAGATACAGGATAGTAGTATCAGGAACTTCGAGCAAATGTTAGAGGAACATGGCTATGCGAAAATTTCCAAAGAATCCTGGGGTCTGCTCAATGATTTAATTAATACTTTCATATTAGGCTGTGAGACATTGGGAATCAGAGCGCTCTTAATTTCACAGCGCCACATTATCGAAAAAATGATAATTGACGTTCTGATGGAAAACGGAAAAGAGGTGTAATCGTATGAATAAAAACAGTAAAGAGCTGTTAACGGCTCAGCCATTACAGATATTAATTAAGCTTTCATTGCCTGCAATATTAGGGATGATTGTCATTGGATTATATCCGCTGATGGATGGGATTTTTGCGGGTCAAATACTTAGTGAAAGAGCCATGACCGCGGTGGGAATTGCTACCCCCTTTACATACATCAATACGGGGATCGCTACTTTGATTGGTGTAGGATCAGCATCTCTGCTGTCAAGAGCAATTGGAGAAGGAAATCAAAGAACCATTGACAAAGTCATGGGGAATCTTTGTTTTTGGATTTTATTGTTATCGGCGATCGTTACCGTATTGGGGATTTTATTTTGTCAACAACTGCTTGCTGTCTTTGGCGCAAAGGGGGAACTTTTAAATCTTTCCACTCGTTATTTACGAATCATTTTTTTGGATCTGTATTTGTAAATTTCGCGCAGGCGGCCAATATGGTCATGCGCGGCGAAGGTTTGATGAAACGTGCCATGCTGATTATGGCGATGGGAGCAGGAATCAATATATCATTGGATCCGATCCTTATGATACTGTTGAAAGAACATGGTGTTGAAGGGGCTGCCATTGCTACTGTAACAGCACAATTTGTTCAAGCAATAGTTACACTCTGGTATTTTAAGAAAAAAAGCGAAGTTGTAAAAATCGGCTTAATCAGGAGGGAAAATGAAATAACGGGGGAGATGTTTTCTGTAGGGGTTTCTGCTATGCTTATGCAGGTGCTTACTATTATTCAACAGAGCTTTCTCTATGGTCAGGCGTTTCGATATGGGGGTGAAACATCAGCGACCATTATGGCCGCAACCTTAAGAATACAAGCTTTTTCTTTCATCCCGTTATGGGGAATGAGTCAGGGGCTGCAGCCTGCTATTGGTGCCAATTTCGGAGCGAAGCAGTACGATAGGGTGAAAAAAATATTTAATGTATTCACCATTAGTTCCATCGCATTGGCAGCTTGTTTTTGGCTGCCGGCAGAAGCTTTTGCCAAGCCGGTTCTCAAATTATTCGGATTGTCCGATGAAACACTCCTTCTGGCTGTTCCAAGCTTTCGGACAATGTACAGCATTTTCATTGTCTATGGTGTAATGATTATGACTATGACCTTCTTTCAGGCAATCGGAGATGGTAAAACAGCTGGAATTTTGGTAATGCTAAGACAGATAATCCTATTTATCCCCTCTGTCATTTTATTACCGCTTATAGTTGGAACACAGAGCCTTTGGTATGTCTTGCCGATAGTCGATGGGATTGTCGTATTGTTGGGAATACAGAGATATTTCGCAACGGTCGGAAAAATGAAATAGCTGATAAATCAGGAAACGGGGGCTTGGATCCAAGCCGCCGTTTTTTTCGGCACTTTTCCAGGGTCTGCATTTTCCGCGGCGTAATTTCCCCGATGGGAAATTACGGGACTAAGCGCCCTCGCGGATTTTGTTTTGGGCGACGGTGAGCATGAGCTTGATGCGGTTTAACTGGTTGACCTCGGAGGCACCGGCGTCGTAGTCCACGGCGATGATGTTCGCGCCGGGATTATGGCGCTTTAATTCTTTGATGACGCCCTTTCCGACGATGTGATTCGGGAGGCAGCCGAAGGGCTGAGTGCAGACGATATTGTCGACTCCCTCCGCGAGGAGCTCCAGCATTTCTCCGGTCAGGAACCAGCCCTCTCCGGTCTGGTTTCCGAGGGAGACGTATTCCCTCGCCTTATCTGCGAGCTCCCGGATCTCACCGGGAGGGGTGAAGCGGCGGGAAGCCCGGAATTCCTTTCTCGCGGTCTTTCGGAAGAATTCTAGGAGCGCGATCGCGGCATTGCAAAGCGCCCTTCCCTTCCAGCCGGCGCCAAGGTTTTCGTATTTGAAGTTCTGGTTATAGAAGCAGTAGAGCAGGAAGTCCAGAAGATCCGGCATGACAGCCTCCGCGCCTTCCCTCTCCAGGAGCTCTACGATATGGTTGTTCGCAAGAGGGGAGAACTTCACAAGGATTTCGCCGACGATACCGACTCTCGGCTTTCTGAGCTCCTCCCGGAGGGGGAGAGCGTCGAAGTCCCGGATGATGCCTCTCACATTTCGGGAAAATTCCCGCATATCGGGTCTTTTCTTCGAGACGGAGCGGATACAGATCTCCTTCCATTTTTGGTGGAGAGCCTCCGCCGAGCCCGGCTTTAATTCATAGGGTCTGCAGCGGTAAAGCACCCGCATGAAGATATCCCCGTAGACGACTCCCTGCATGGCCTTTGTGAGGAGCGGGATCGTGAGCCGGAAGCCCGGCGTGGACTCCATGCCGTTTGCGTTCAGGGAGATGACGGGGATCTGCTCCATGCCTGCCTTTGCGAGAGCTCTCCGGATGAAGCCGATGTAGTTTGAGGCGCGGCAGCCTCCGCCGGTCTGGGACATGATGACCGCCGTGCGGTTTAAGTCGTATTTTCCGGAATTCAATGCTTCCATCACCTGCCCGACGACGATGATGGAGGGGTAGCAGGCGTCGTTATTGACGTATTTCAGGCCCTCGTCGATGGCGCTTCGGTTGTCATTATCGAGAACCACGAGATGGTAGCCCGCGGAGCGGATCGCCGGTTCGATGAGCTCGAAGTGAATCGGGGACATCTGCGGGCAGAGGATGGTATAGCCCTCCCTTTTCATGTCCTTTGTGAAAAGCTTTCGCCTGTAGGAGGCGGGGCGCAGTGTCCTCCGGTAGTTTTTCTCCGAGCGAACGCGGATTGCGGCGAGGAGCGAGCGGATCCGGATCCTCGCGGCGCCCAGGTTGTTCACCTCGTCGATCTTCAATACGGTATAGATTTTGTCAGAGCCGGTCAGGATATCCCTCGCCTGATCCACCGTGACGGCATCCAGTCCGCAGCCGAAGGAATTCAGCTGGATGAAATCCAGATTTTCCTGGGTCTTTACGAAGGATGCGGCGCGGTAGAGCCGGGAGTGGTACATCCATTGGTCCGTGACGATCAGGGGCCGCTCGGCCTTTGCGAGGTGAGAGACGGAGTCCTCTGTGAGGACGGCGAAGCCGTAGGAGGCGATGAGCTCCGGGATACCGTGGTGGATCTCCGGGTCGACATGGTAGGGACGGCCCGCGAGCACGATGCCGCGGTGCCCGCTCTTCTCCATCCAAAGAAGAGTCTCCTCTCCCTTTCTCTCTGTGTCCTCACGGGACTTTAAGAGCTCCTCCCAGGCCTCGTGCGCGGCATGCCGAATTTCCTCCTCCGTAAAGCTCCACTTCCGGAACTGCTCTTTGATTTTTTCGAGTGTGAGGGAGCCCACCGGCTTGATGCTGTCCTCGATCCGCTTCGGATGGACGAAGACCTTCACGAGCTGCTCCGTCAGGATCTTTTCGTTTGTGAAGGCGACGAAGGGCTTCATGAAGAGGATGGAATTCTCCTCGAGGGATTCTACATTGTTCTTGATATTTTCCGCATAGGATGTGACCATGGGGCAGTTGTAGTGATTGCCCGCTTCCGGTGTCTCATTTCTCTCATAGGGGACACAGGGGTAGAAGATAAACTTCTGGCCCTTCCGGATCAGCCATTCGATGTGGCCGTGGACGATCTTTGCCGGGTAGCATTCGGATTCGGAGGGGATCGACTCGATGCCGAGCTCGTAGATCTTTCTCGTAGAGGCGGGGGAGAGGACAGTCCGGAAGCGGAGCGCGCGGAAAAAGACCGCCCAGAAGGGGTAGTCCTCGTACATGCCGAGCACCCGCGGGATTCCGACCTCCCCCCGGTCCGCCTTCTCCGGAGAGAGCGGCTCGTAGCCGAAGATCCGCTTCATCTTCCAGGCGTAGAGGTTCGGGACATCGCTCTTTACCCTCGCCTTTCCGAGTCCCCGCTCGCAGCGGTTTCCGGAGATAAAGCTCCTCCCCGCGCCGAACTGGTTTACGGTCAGGACACAGTGATTGTTGCAGATCTGGCAGCGGGTCATGCTGGTGGAATATTTCAGGGAGGCGATCCTGTCCAGAGAGAGCATGCGGCTCTTCGGCAGGCCCTCGTCTGTATCCTCCGGGGAGATCTCCCCTGCGATGAGCTGATCCCGGAGCTTCTCCCCCGCGATCAGATAGCGCTCTCTGGCGATCAGGGCAGCGCCGAAGGCCCCCATGATGCCGGCGATATCGGGGCGGACGACATTTCTCCCCAGTATGCTCTCTAAAGCGCGGAGGACGGCGTCATTATAGAAGGTGCCGCCCTGCACCACGATATGCTCGCCCAGATCCTTTGCATCCGTGACCTTGATTACCTTAAAGAGGGCATTTTTAATGACGGAGTAGGCGAGACCCGCGGAGATGTCCGCGACGCTTGCCCCCTCCTTCTGGGCCTGCTTCACATTGGAGTTCATGAAGACCGTGCAGCGGGAGCCGAGGTCCGTGGGATTTTCGGCGTAGAGCGCCTCCTTTGCGAAGTCGATGACGGAGAAGCTCAGCGATTTCGCGAAGGTCTCCAAAAAGGAGCCGCAGCCGGAGGAGCAGGCTTCGTTCAGCTGGACGGAGTCGACGGTCCCGTCCTTGATCTGAATGCATTTCATGTCCTGTCCGCCGATGTCCAGGATGCAGTCCACATCCGGTTCGAAGAAGGAAGCCGCGTAGTAGTGCGCGATGGTCTCGACCTCCCCCTCGTCGAGCTGGAAGGCGGACTGCAGCAGAGCCTCTCCGTAGCCCGTAGAGCAGGACCAGGCGATCCGCGCGCCCTTCGGGAGCCTTTCCCGGATCTCGTTCACAGCCCGTATTGCGGTCGCGATGGGGGAGCCGTCGTTGTTGGAATAAAATTTATAGAGGAGCTCTCCCCTTTCGGAGATGAGCGCGAGCTTTGTCGTCGTGGAGCCCGCGTCGATGCCCAGGAAGACATTGCCCCTTGCCTGGGAGAGCTCCGCGGTTTTCACCTTCGCCTTTTCGTGCCGCTCCCGGAAGAGGCGGTACTCCTCTTCACTTCGGAAGAGAGAGGGCATCCTCTTGATCTCGGAGTCCATCCGGATGCCGGCGCGGAGGCGGGAGATGAGCTCGGAGATCGGGATCTCCTTCGCATCCTCCGCACAGTTTAAGGCGGAGCCGATCGCGGCAAAGAGGTGGGAGTTCTCCGGCGCGATGATCTCCTCGTCCCGGAGATTGAGGCTTCGGATAAAGGCATTTCGAAGCTCCGGCATGAAGTGGAGCGGACCGCCGAGGAAGGCGACATGGCCCCGGATCGGCTTTCCCTGTGCAAGGCCCGAGATCGTCTGATTCACCACGGCCTGAAAGATAGAGGCGGCGAGATCCTCCCTCGCCGCTCCCTCATTGATCAGGGGCTGAATGTCTGTCTTTGCGAAGACGCCGCAGCGGGCCGCTATCGGATAGATCATCCGATAGCTCCCCGCGAGCGCATTCAGACCCGCCGCATCGGTATCGAGAAGGGATGCCATCTGGTCGATGAAGGAGCCAGTTCCGCCCGCGCAGATCCCGTTCATCCTCTGATCTATGCCGCCTCGGAAGTAGATGATCTTCGCATCCTCCCCGCCGAGCTCGATGGCGACATCGGTGTCCGGCCGCTCCTTTTTCAGAGCGGACGCGACGGCGACGACCTCCTGACAGAAGGGAGTGTCCATATGCTTAGCAAGCGTGAGCCCTCCGGAGCCGGTGATGACCGCGGAGAGGGAAATCTCTCCGAGCTTCTCCCTGGCCTCCGAGAGGAGATCTGCGAGAGTTTCCTGAATATTTGCGAAATGTCTTCGGTAGTCGGAGAAGAGAAGCTTCCCCGCGGGGTCCAGCACCGCGGCCTTTACCGTGGTGGAGCCGATATCGATCCCCAGTCTGTAATTTTTCCTCATAGATAAACCCTCCCCGGAGCGCTGCTCCGGATCTCTTACATTAGCATAGGAAGGGGAGTCCAGCAAGCTTTCCCTTTCTAAAAAAAGCATAAAGGCGGAAATCCCTTGAAAAATCAATGCCCGACAAGTATACTCTTTACGTTCAGGCGGTGAAGAGACGGAGCCCGTCCGCGGGCGGGAGAAATGCTCCCGGAGAAGCGGGCGGGGATGCCCGGAGGGAAATCAGGATGAGTTTTGAGAAGAGGCTGGAGAGGAAGCTTGGGAGATATGCGGTACCGAATCTGATGCGCTATATCTGCGCGATCTATGCACTGGGTTTCCTGATTCAGCTTTTCAATCCGGATCTTTATTTCCAGTATCTGGATCTCAATCCGAAGGCGATTGTACATGGTCAGCTTTGGAGGCTCATCACCTTCCTTTTTTACTATCCGAGCAGGAGCCCGATCTGGGCGCTGATCGGGATCTTTGTCTATTACAGTCTCGGGCAGACGCTGGAGCAGGTATGGGGGACCTTCCGCTACAATCTTTTTTTCTGGACGGGGGCGCTCCTCCTCCTTATCGCAGCTCTTCTTTGCTATTTCATAAGCGGGATCAGTCTGCGGCTCTACCCGGCCTTTATGGGCTTCAGTATCTTCCTCGCCTACGCCCTGAGCTTTCCGGACAGCGTCTTTTTGCTCTACTTCATCATACCGGTGAAGGCGAAATACATGGCGCTCATAGAGCTTGTGCTCTATCTCTATTTCCTTGTTTCGAGCCGGTATTTCGGGGAGAAGGTGGAGATCGTCCTATCCATCCTCAATGTGCTGCTCTTCTATCTCATGATCAATGAGAGGGGGAGGAAGGGAGGATCCGGGCGGAAGATCATAGATCTTAGGGATTTTCGCTGAACTTCCTTTTATAATAGGGTGATAGAACCTGCTATAATATTTGTCTTCTACCGAATGTGAGAGTCTGTTTTCAGTGCCCGCCGGGGGACTGAGCGATAAAGTGAGGAGAGAAAGATGAGAAGAACGAAAATTGTGTGCACAATGGGGCCGAATGAGAATGACTATGAGCTCATGAAGCGGCTTGGCATGACGATGGATGTGGCGAGATTCAATTTCTCCCATGGGGATCATGCGGAGCACCTCGAGCGCTATGAGCTCTTGAAGAAGGTCCGGCAGGAGACAGGGCGGCCGATCGCCGCGCTTCTCGACACGAAGGGACCGGAGATTCGGACGGGACTTCTCGAGGATCATCAGAAGATCATGCTGAAAAGCGGAGACAGGATCGTGCTCAGCACAGAGGAATGCGTCGGCAACAAGGAAAGGGTCTACATCAATTACAGCGGTCTCTGCGAGGATGTGAAGGAAGGAAATGTGATCCTGATCGACGACGGTCTCATCGGCCTGAAGGTTCTGGAGGTCGCGGGAAAAGAGATCCGCTGTGAGATCACAAATGGAGGGGAGCTCGGAGAGAGAAAGGGCGTCAATGTGCCGAATGTCCCGATCCGCCTTCCCTCCCTCACGGAGCAGGATATCGATGATATCCGCTTCGGCCTCGATGAGGGCTTCGACTTTGTCGCGGCTTCCTTTATCCGGAATGCCCAGGCGATCGAGGATATCCGAAAGCTCATCGATGAGGCCGGATCCAATATGAAGATCATCGCGAAGATCGAGTCTCAGGAAGGACTTGACAACCTGCAGGAGATCATCAACGCGGCGGACGGGATCATGGTCGCGCGGGGAGATCTCGGGGTCGAGATCGAGGCGCGGAGGCTTCCGCAGCTTCAGAAGGAGATCATCGAAAAATGCAATTATGAGGGGAAGCTTGTCATCACCGCGACACAGATGCTCGACTCCATGATCCGGAACCCGCGTCCCACGAGGGCGGAAGTCACGGATGTCGCGACCGCTGTCTACGATGGAACGGACGCGGTCATGCTCTCCGGGGAGAGCGCAAACGGAAAGTACCCGGTGGAGGCCGCGCAGATGATGGCGTCCATCGTCGAGTATACGGAGCAGTTCTTAAACTATAAGCAATTCAAGACCAGAGTGCTCGAGAAGAGCCTCTATGAGAGCATCGGAAACGCGGTATGCGCGGCGACCGTCACAACGGCACATGAGATTCAGGCGAAGGCCATCATCGTTCCGACGCTTTCCGGCGCCACCGCGTCCATGATCGCAAAATACCGCCCGCGGACCTCTATCGTTGCGCTCTCTCCGAGTCAGCAGACCACGAGGCAGATGATGCTCTTTTGGGGGGTCAGCCCGATCTGGGCGAGGAGAGCGGATACCACGGATGAGCTTTTCGACAGCTCTCTCGAGGAGCTTCGAAGCAGGCATCTCGTCGAGACCGGGGATCTCTGCGTCATCACGGCGGGGGTTCTCTCCCGCCTCACAAGGCGGCAGCCTGTCACAAGCACAAATATCATGAGAGTCATACAGGCCTAGCAGATTCCATATCGCTCCGCCGCGGGATACTGGGGCGCTCCGCCGTTTTATACAGGCTCTTGTGATGCTCCGAGCTGTCCCCATTATCCCCATGCGGGGGCTTCCGCAGCTTAGATTTTTCCATAGGGCGAGATCTTGCCGCTCCCGTGGGGGGCTGGGCTTCCGCTCCGACTGCCCGGTCAGCGCTGCGGGAGCCTTGCGGAAGGGGAGAGCACAGGCGGACGGAGTCTCGGCGCGGGGGAGAAAGCGGCGGAAAGGCCGGAAGAGGGAAAGGGCTTAGGACAGAACAGAGGATGGAAGAGGATGGACATGAAAGAGACTTATATCACAAAGGAAGAGGCGGAGAGGATCACAGAGAGCTATCCCACCCCCTTCTACCTCTATGACGAAGAGGGAATCCGGGAGAATGCGAGGAGGCTTAAGCGGGCCTTTTCCTGGAACCCGGGCTTTCGGGAGTATTTTGCGGTGAAGGCCACGCCGAATCCCGAGATCCTCCGCATCCTCCGAGAGGAGGGCTGCGGCACGGACTGCTCCTCCCTGGCGGAGCTTGAAATGTCCGAAGCCTGCGGCTTCCGGGGACAGGAGATCATGTTTTCCTCCAACGATACGCCGCTCTCCGAGTACCGCTTCGCCGAGAAGCTCGGGGCGATCATCAATCTCGATGATTTTTCGAACATCGAAGAGCTCCGGGAGACGCTCGGGGGATTTCCGGAGACGCTCTGTCTTCGCTATAACCCCGGCGGATATTTCAAAATCGCGAATACGATCATGGACAATCCCCAGGACGCGAAATTCGGCATGACGGAGGAGCAGATTCTTGAGGGTTTCCGCATCCTGAAGGCGGGCGGCGTAAAGCATTTCGGCATCCACGCCTTCCTCGCCTCCAATACCGTGAGCAATGAGTACTATCCGACTCTTGCGAGGCAGCTTTTCACACTGGCGGTCCGGGTGAAGGAGGACTGCGGCATCCGGCTCTCCTTCATCAATCTCTCGGGAGGAGTGGGAATCGCCTACCGCCCGGAGGAGAAGCCGAATGATATCCTCGCGATCGGAGAAGGCGTTCACCGGGTCTATGACGAGATTCTCGGGAAGAACGGACTCTCCGATGTCAGGATTTTCACGGAGCTTGGACGATTCATGCTCGCCCCCTACGGGGCGCTCATCACGAGGGTCATCCATTTCAAGGAGACCTATAAGCACTATGCCGGTGTCGATGCCTGTGCGGCGAATCTCATGAGGCCCGCGGTCTACGGGGCCTATCATCACATCACGGTCCTCGGGAAGGAGAAAGAGGAGGAGACGGAGAGCTATGACGTCGTCGGCTCCCTCTGCGAGAACAACGATAAGTTTGCGGTGGACCGCAGACTCCCAAGGCTCGAAAAGGGGGACATCCTCTTTATCCATGACGCCGGGGCGCACGGCTTCGCCATGGGCTATAATTACAACGGAAAGCTCTGGTGCGCGGAGCTTCTGAAGAAAAGAGACGGCAGCGTGAAGCTGATCCGCCGGGCGGAGACGCCGAGGGATTACTTCGCTACCCTGGATATCGATCCGGACATGAAGCGCTACATGGACAGCCACAGCCTTTGAGAGAGGGCGGGATTTCGCCGCCTTTTCCATGGAAGAGCCCGGAGCCTTGAAAAGGGCGGATACTTGGATATTTCTTTGAAAGCGGAAGGAAAGTTTATGGGATTAAAGAAAAAGCCGGTCACTGGCATGAAGGACATTCTCCCGGACGAGATGGCCGTCCGCCAGTATCTCCTCTCGGAGATCCGAAAATGTTACCGGGAATTCGGCTTCACGGAGATAGAGACCCCCGCGGTCGAGCACATCGAGAACCTCTTAAGCCGGCAGGGAGGGGACAATGAGAAGCTGATTTTCAAGCTCCTGAAGCGAGGAGAGAAGCTGGAGCATGCCTTTTCGTCGGGGGAGGCCTCCGCCCTTTCCGACTCCGGACTCCGCTATGACCTCACCCTGCCTCTTGCGAGATTTTACGCGGAAAATCAGGCGAAGCTCCCGAATCCTTTTAAGGCCTTGCAGATCGGCCCGGTCTTCCGGGCGGACCGCCCGCAGAAGGGGAGATTCCGGGAGTTCGTCCAGTGTGACATCGATATCCTCGGAGATGAGTCGAATCTTTCGGAGATCGAGCTCATCCTCGCGATCGGGAGCTTCCTTCGGCGGATCGGCTTTTCGGAGAGGCATCCCTTCCGGATCGTCCTGAATGACAGGGAGATTCTCCGGGGCATGCAGCGCTTTGCGGGCTTCCCCGAGGAGGATTTCGAGGAGATCTGTGTGATCCTCGATAAGGCGGACAAGATCGGGACGGAGGGGGTCCGGGAGGAGCTTCTCTCCCTGGGACTCTCCGCGGAGGGGATCGACCGCTATCTGGGACTTGTCCTCGATGCGGGAGAGGAGGCGGAGGATATCCGGAGGCTCGGGGAGATCCTCGGAGAGAAGCTTTCCCCGGAGATTTCCGAAAATCTTTCGGAGATCATGGAGATGGTGCGAGAGATCGCGGGGCCGGAGCTTCGCCTCTCCTTTGACCCCACACTGGTCCGCGGCATGGGCTACTATACCGGGCCGATCTTCGAGATCCGGGCGGAGGGCTTTCCCGGCTCCATCGGAGGGGGCGGGAGATACGATCGGATGGTCGGGCTCTTTACGGGGAAGGATACCGCGGCGGTCGGCTTCTCCATCGGCTTTGAGCGCCTTGTGACCATCCTTTTGGAGAGCAATGAGGAGACAGAGAGGGAGGAGGGAAGTCTTGCCATCCTCCTGGAAAAGGGAATCTCCCGGGAGAAGCTTTCGGCGGCGCTCAGAGAGGCAGACCGCCGGAGGAAAAGAGGAGAGAGAGTTCTCATCGTCCGCATGAATAAGAATAAGAAATTTCAAAAGGAGCAGCTCCGGAAGGAGGGCTACCAAGAGTGCATGGAGATCTACGCTTAGGAAGGGGCGGAATAAGAATATGGCTGAGTCAATGAGGGGATTGCACAGAACGTGCCGCTGCGCGCATCTTACGGAGTCTATGATCGGGCAGGAGGTCACGATGATGGGCTGGGTCCAGAAGTCCCGGAATAAGGGAGGGCTGATCTTTACCGATCTTCGCGACCGCTCCGGTATCCTTCAGATTCTGTTTGAGGAGAAGGACTGCGGGCAGGAGGTCTTTGAGAAGGCCGCCCGGCTTCGCTCTGAATTTGTCATCGCGGTGAGCGGCATCGTGCAGAGCCGGGGGAAGGACATAAACGCAGGGCTTTCGACCGGCTCGATCGAGCTCTCTGCGAGAGAGCTCCGCATCCTCTCGGAGTCCGAGGTGCCCCCCTTCCCCATCGAGGACGGCATACGGACGAAGGAGGAGCTCCGCCTGAAGTACCGCTACCTGGATCTCCGCCGCCCGGAGCTTCAGAAACGCATTATGACGAGGGCCCGCATCTCCTTTTTGATCCGCCGCTTCCTGACGGAGAACGGCTTTTTGGAGATCGAGACGCCGACTCTCATCAAGTCGACGCCGGAGGGGGCGAGGGACTTCCTCGTGCCGAGCCGCCTCCACCACGGCTCCTTCTATGCGCTTCCCCAGTCCCCGCAGCTTTTAAAGCAGCTTCTGATGGTCTCCGGCATGGACCGCTACTTTCAGCTCGCCCGCTGCTACCGGGATGAGGACCTCCGGGCGGACCGGCAGCCCGAGTTTACCCAGGTCGATATGGAGCTCTCCTTCGCAGATGTTGAGGATGTCCTCGAGCTCAATGAGCGCCTCCTGCAGTTTATCTTCCGGGAGGTCTGCGGCGTCGAGCTGACGCTCCCGCTCCGGAGGATGCGCTGGATCGATGCGATGAACGATTACGGGAGCGATAAGCCGGATCTTCGCTTTGGAATGAAGCTTATGGATCTGACGGAGCTTCTTCGGGACTGCGGCTTCTCCGTCTTCTCCGACTGCGTGAGAGAAGGGGGCATCATCAAGGGACTGAAGCTTCCGGGAGGGGCGGGGATGCCCCGGAAGAAAATCGATGCCTACACCGATTTCGTGAAGGAATGCGGGGCGAAGGGCCTGGCCTACCTCTCTCTCATGGAGGATGGGAGCTGCAAATCGAGCTTTGCGAAGTTCTTAAGGGAGGGGGAGAAGGAGCGGCTCTGCGAGGAGATGCAGGCAAAAGCAGGGGATCTTCTCTTCCTTGTCTCGGATCGGGACAGGAGGGTGGTCTGGAACAGTCTCGGAGCGCTCAGGCTTTCTCTTGGGAGGGACTTCTCCCTCATCGATGAAAAGGCGTGGAGCTTCCTCTGGGTCACGGAGTTTCCGATGTTTGAGTATTCGGAGGAGCTCGGCCGCTTCCAGGCGATGCATCACCCCTTTACCATGCCCATGGAGGAGGACCTTCCCCTGCTCGACACAGATCCCGGGGCGGTGAGGGCAAAGGCCTACGACATCGTCCTAAACGGCACAGAGCTTGGCGGAGGCTCCATCCGTATCCACCAGGCGGAGGTGCAGGAAAGGATGCTGGAGAAGCTTGGCTTTACGAGAGAGAGGGCGATGGAGCAGTTCGGCTTCCTGATGCAGGCCTTCCGCTACGGCGTGCCTCCCCATGCGGGACTCGCCTATGGTCTGGATAGGCTTTCGATGTGGATGGTCGGCTCCGATACGATACGGGATGTCATCGCATTTCCGAAGGGAAAGGACGGCTCCGATGCCATGATGGAGGCTCCGGCTCCGGTCTTTGAGGAGCAGCAGCTTCTGGACCTCGGCATCGTCGTCTCGGATCGGGAGGAGGCGGAGAAGGACTGATCCCGATCGCCCGGTCTTTAAGACGGGAAAAGAGCGGGAAACAGACAGACAATGCACCGGGACTTCAGAGTCCCGGATAAAAGGAGATCTTGTGACAAGAGAGGAATTTCTTCGGGCGCTCCGCGCGGAGCTCAGCAATTCGGTCTCGGAGGAGCGGATCCGGGAGCAGCTAAGCTATTATCAGGACTATATCGCCTCCGAGTGTAAAAAGGGGAGGAGCGAGGAGGAGGTCGTATCGGAGCTCGGAGAGCCGAGGCTCCTCGCAAAGACCATCGCGGACGCCGCGGAGGCGGGAGGGGATCGGATCGCCCGGGAGACGCCGTTTCGCCATGAGGAGAGTGAGATTAACTATAACTCGGACGAGGAGGACAGACAGTACCAAGGCATAGACTCTGATCCCGGTCCCTCGGCGGAGAGGGAAAGAAGGGAAGAGTGGAGAGAGGAGAAGACAGAGGAGCGGGGACCGAGGATTCAGTCCTTCCAGCTCAATAATTTCGGCTGCTTCTTCCTCTTTCTCTTCGTCCTTTTACTGCTCTTTCTGCTCGCCCAGCTGATCGGAGGGATCTTCTCGCTGCTTTCGCCGATCCTCCTGCCTCTTTGCGCGGTATTTTTGCTTCTTTGGCTTTTAAAGGGGCTGATGGACCGCTAGAGGTCCGGCTCTATATGGCGGCAGTGCTTTCATGGCTTTATGGGAATACGGCTGCTCCCGTCAAAAAGGAGAGAGGATGAAGACATATGAGCTGATGGCCCCCTGCCATTTCGGGCTGGAGTCCGTCACGAAGAAGGAGATCTACGAGCTGGGCTATGAGATCAGCGATGTTCGGGACGGAAGGGTCAGCTTCATCGGGGATGCCGAAGCGATCGCCAGGGCCAACATTTTCATAAGGAGCGCGGAGAGAATCCTCCTTAAGGTCGGAGAGTTCCGGGCGGAGAGCTATGAAGAGCTCTTTCAGGGGACGAGAGCGTTGCCCTTAGAGGAGTTCATACCGGAGGATGGAAGCTTCTGGGTGACGAAGGCGAGCTCGATCAACTCAAAGCTCTATTCGCCGCGGGATATCCAGTCGGTCATGAAGAAGGCGATGGTGGACCGCCTCGGAAGGATCTACCACAGGAGCTGGTTTGAGGAGCACGGCGCGAAATATCCCTTCCGCGTAAGCCTCTATAAGGATCAGCTGACGCTCGCGCTGGACACAAGCGGGGAGTCCCTCCACAAAAGGGGCTATCGGCTGAAGGCGGGAAAGGCGCCGATTACGGAGACCCTTGCCGCATCCCTTCTCCTCTTAAGCGGCTGGAGAGCGGAGCTGCCGCTGATCGATCCGATGTGCGGCTCGGGCACCTTTTTGATCGAGGCCGCCATGCTCGCCGCGGGGATTGCGCCCGGGGCGGACCGCGCCTTCACGGCGGAGGGCTGGAGCAACCTCGTCCCAAGGAAGCACTGGAATGAGGCGGTGACGGAGGCCAATGAGCAGATAGACCGCGGTATCCTCGCAGGAGGATCCGGAAGAGCCCTGGATATCCAGGGCTATGACATTGACCCTGCGATGCTTCCGGTCTGCCGGGAAAACGCGGAGAGAGCCGGGGTCGGGAAGCTGATCCATTTTCAGCTCCGGGAGCTCGCAAAGCTCTCTCACAGCGGAAGGGGAGGATATCTCATCACGAATCCCCCCTATGGGGAGCGGATCGAGGACAGGAGAAATCTTCCGCTTCTCTATACAGAGCTCCGGGAGGCCTGGGAAGGGCTCGATCACTGGAAGCTCTATCTGATCACGGCCTACGAGGATGCGCAGCGCTACCTCGGGAGAGCGGATAAAAACAGAAAGATCTATAATGGGATGATGAAGACCTACTTTTACTCATACGGTATCCGTCCGCGCCAGGAGAAAAAATAAGCTCTGCGGAATGCCGATTCTAATGGGAGGAGGGAAGACGTGAGGATCATATTTGCGACGCATAATCGGGACAAAATGAGGGAGATCCGGAGAATCCTGAGGGACGCGGCTTCGGAAATCCTCGCGAAGTCAGATCTCGGCATCGACTTTGATCCGGAGGAGAATGGAAAGAGCTTCGCGGAGAATGCAGAGGCAAAGGCGGTTGGCATCCGGGAATATATGAGGGAGCACGGACTTCTCCGAGAGGAGGATGTGATTCTTGCGGATGATTCCGGGCTCTGCATCGATTATCTCAGAGGTGCTCCGGGGATTTATTCCGCCCGATTCCTGGGCGAAAACAGCAGCTACGAGGAGAAGAACCGGCGGATTCTGGAGAAGCTCAAGGATGTAAAGGGAGAGGACAGAAGCGCACATTTCAGCTGTGATATCTGCGCTGCCTTTTCGGACGGACGGATCTTCCACACGGAGGGGAGCTTCCCGGGCCTGATCGCCGAGAAGCCGGCGGGACGGAATGGCTTTGGCTATGATCCGATCCTCTACCTTCCGGAGTACCGGAAGACATCGGCGGAGCTGAGTCCCGAGGAGAAGGACGGGATCTCTCACAGGGGGAAGGCGCTTCGCGAGATGCGAAGGCTGCTCCGCTCCGTGGAGGAGAGCGACCGGAAGCTCTCTGAGCGGGGGAGACGCTACCAGGAGGAGCTTGAGAAGGAGGCGCCCGGCGAAAAAAGAGAGGGAGAGACAGAAAAAAAGAGAATCCTCGTCGTCAGCGATAGCCACAGAAGGGATGAGAACCTGCTCCGCGTCCTCCGGGAGGAGGGGCCCTTCTCCGATCTGATTCATCTTGGTGATATCGAGGAGCCGGAGGATAAGCTCCGGGAGGCCGCGGGGAGGGACTGTCACTGCTGCTTCCTCCAGGGAAACTGTGACTTTTTCGCGGAGCTTCCGAGGGAGCTGGAGCTTCAGCTTGGGAAGGAACGCTGCTTCCTGACCCACGGACACCTCTATGGCGTCAGCATGGACCCGAGGATACTCGCGGAGGAGGCGAGGTCGAGGAACTGCGGGGTCGCGATGTTCGGCCACAGCCATAAGCCCTTTCTCCGGGTGGTGGGCGGAGTCATCTGCTTAAACCCCGGCTCTATCAGCTTCCCCCGTCAGGCGGACCGCCGCCCCTCCTATATGATTATTGAGGTGGATGAGAGGGGAAATCTCGACTTTATTCAAAAATACATTGAGGACAGGAACCGCTAGTTTCATCTGCTTCCATGCAGATATCTTTCCCGCGCCTTCGGCGGGAAAAGGGAACAATATGTCCCCGCTTCTTCTCCGGAGAAGGGCCGGAGAGGAAGCCGCGGGATGAAAAAACAGGGGGAGAGCTTTGAACAGGAGAAGTCGGAGAAAAGTGCTGGGCTTTTGCATGCTCTTTTTGACAGCCGCCATATGGGGACTGGCCTTTATTGCGCAGAGGGATGGAGCGGATTATCTCGGGCCCTTCTCCTTTATGGCTGCGAGAAACTGGATCTCTCTCGCGGCGATGTCTCCCCTTTCGTTCCTTTTGTATCGGAAGAACCTAAGGCAGAGGGATGGCGCCGGGCGGGGAAGAGAAGGGCTTCTCGCCCTTTTTGCGGGGGGAGCCGCCTGCGGCTTTTTTTTATGCATGGGCGGCGCGGCGCAGCAGTATGCCCTTCCCATGAGTACGGCCGCGAAGGCCGGATTCATCTCCGCTCTCTATGTCGTCTGGGTTCCCCTTCTGGGGCTTTTTCTCTTTCGGAAGAAAGAGGGGATGAGAACCTGGATCGGGACGGGGCTCAGCATTGTCGGGCTCTACCTCCTCTGCATGAAGGAGGGGCTTCGCCTCGGGATGGGGGATCTCATGCTGCTGCTCTGCGCCTTCCTCTACGCCATGCAGATCATCTGTGTGGAACATTTCATAAGGAAAGCGGAGGGGATCTATCTCGCCCTTCTTCAGATCCTCGCGTCGGCGTTTTTATCCACGATCCTGATGTTCCTTCTGGAGAGGCCCACAGCCTCCGATTTCTGGGCGGCCCTTCCCTCACTCCTATACGTGGGGATCTTCAGCGGGGCAGCGGGCTATACGATGCAGATCACGGCGCAGGCCTATGTGGATTCCACGATTGCGAGCCTGATCCTGAGCTTAGAGAGCGTCTTCAGCGCTGTCTTCGGCTTTCTCCTCCTTGGGCAGAGTCTGAGCGGGCGGGAAATCCTCGGCTGCGCCTTCATGCTCGCGGCGATCCTCTTCTCCCAGCTTCCGGGAATCGGAACGAAGGAGGAGCTCTCTTCGGCAGGATGAGCTTTCGCTTTGTGCTCCCTTAGGTTTTACGGACTTTTTCAGAGGCTTCCGCTCTGAAGGACTGCCGCTTTCTATCCGGCTAAAGCCTCGGGAAACCCGGCATTTTTACGGCTTCGAGAGGCGCGGGACCGCCCGGGAATGCGCGATTTCTCTCTTGACAATCCGGCCGCTATCCGCTACTATAGGGAAGTCGCTTCGGGGGAAGCGGGATTTTGAGAGTCAGTAGCTCAGTTGGATAGAGCAACGGCCTTCTAAGCCGTGGGTCGGGGGTTCAAATCCCTTCTGGCTCATTCACAGTGAAATAGACTGTGATATGGTGGGCATAGCGTAGTTGGTTATCGCGCCAGATTGTGGTTCTGGAGATCCCGGGTTCGACCCCCGGTGCCCACCCTTTGCTGCAGGATTACGCGGGGCTATCGCCAAGCGGTAAGGCACAGGCCTTTGACGCCTGCATTTCGTTGGTTCGAATCCAACTGGCCCTGTTCGAGACACTAGCTCAGTCGGTAGAGCACTTGACTTTTAATCAAGTTGTCGCGGGTTCGATTCCCGCGTGTCTCATGAATGAAATTAAGTCAAAAGCAGCCCGGAAGGGGCTGCTTTTTTACGAGGAGGAGAGCTTTCGGAAGAGCGGGATCAGTGCGTAAGCTCACAGGCCTCGCGGCAGAGCCTCGTGATCTCAGTCCAGTTTTTCTCCCTTACCAGCTTCTTTCCGCAGACCCAGGTCCCGCCCACACAGATAACCTTGTCAAAGGCGAGATAGTCTCTCACATTTTCGGCATTCACGCCGCCTGTCGGCATGAAGAAGAGCCCCGGGAAGACAGCGGAGAGCGCCTTGATCGTCGAAAGCCCTCCGTAAGCCGCCGCCGGGAAGAACTTCACCATGGGGAGATTATAGCGGAGCGCATTTGTGATATCCGTCGGCGTGCATGTTCCGGGACAATAGGGGATGCCGTGTCCGATCGCGCACTGCGCGACCTCGTCGGAGAAAGCCGGGCTCACGATAAAGCCCGCGCCGGCCTCGATCGCCCTCATACATTGCTCTCTGTCCAGCACGGTTCCGGCGCCGACCGTGACCTCCGGGCACTCCGCCTTGATTCTCCGGATCGACTCCGCGGCCGCGTCGGTGCGGAAGGTCACTTCCGCCATGGGGAGACCGCCTGAAGCGAGCGCCCTTGCGAGCGGCACGGCATCCCCGGCATCGTCCAGCACGACGACCGGGCAAACTCTCAGCTCCGAGAGCTTCTGCATGAATTCTGTCATGGTTCACACTCCTTTTCACTGTCTTAACACAGTTTGTAAACGCTTACATCGCCTTGAATTATAGACGATATCTCCCGCAAGTTCAAGCATTCCATGCAAGAGAAACAAAGCGCCGCCCCATTTGACACCCCCCTCCGGAAATGGCATAATTATACTTCCAGTATCGGAAAGTCTCTCCTCCTCGACGTGCTTGCACGTGGGAGGAGGAGAGCCCTTCCGCAGTATAAAAATGCCTGCACGGCGAAGACATGCGGAAGTATAAAAAAGAGCTGTAGAGCGCACTGCAATATAGAGTGTACGGCTATATATAGAAAGAGGGGAGAGCAATGGCTGAGAGAAAGAGCGGAACGGAGATTCCGCACAACACGGAGAGACCGATTCTCGTCACCGGGCATCGGAATCCGGACACAGATTCCATCTGCGCCGCGATCGCCTATGCCAGACTGAAAAACAAGCTGAGCGGGAGCGGGCGCTACATTCCGTGCAGGGCGGGGAGCCCCAACGCGGAGACAAGCTTTGTCCTCAGTTATTTTAAGGCAGAGAGCCCGCGCCTCATAAAATCCGTCCGGACACAGGTCAGCGATATCGAATACCGGAAGACACCGGGGGTCTCAAAGAACATGTCCTTAAAGAGGGCCTGGAACACGATGAGCGAGGGCGGCGTCGTGACGCTTCCCGCGGTGACGGAGAAGGATATCCTGGAGGGACTCATCACGGTCGGGGACATCGCGAAGTCCTATATGAATGTCTATGACTCGAGCATCATATCGAAGGCGCACACGCAGTACCGGAATATCCGGGAGACGCTGGAGGCGACGCTCATCACCGGGGATGAGGAGAGATACTGCCGGGAGGGGAAGGTCCTCATCGCCGCCGCGAATCCGGAGATGATGAAGCATTACATCGAAAAGCACGATATCGTCATTCTCGGAAACCGGGCGGAGAATCAGCTCTCCGCTTTGGACAACGGCGCGGACTGCATCATCATCTGCGAGGGCGCGAATGTCTCCCCGACGATCAAGAGCCTCGCGGAGCAAAACGGGATGATCATCATGGTGACGAGCTTTGACGCCTATACGGCATCCCGCCTCATAAACCAGTCCATCCCCATCAGCTATTTTATGAAGACGGAGGGGCTGATCACCTTTGAGGAGGAGGACTACATCGATGATATCCGGGAGGTCATGGCGAGCAAGCGCCACCGCGATTTCCCGATTCTCGGGAAGAACGGGCGTTACCTCGGCATGATTTCCCGGAGGAACCTTCTCGGAAACCACGGGAAGCAGATCATCATGGTGGACCACAACGAGGCAGGGCAGGCCGTAGAGGGGATCGGGAGTGCCGACATTCTGGAGATCATCGATCACCACCGGCTGGGGACGATCCAGACACTGGCCCCGGTCTACTTCCGGAATCAGCCGCTCGGCTGCACAAGCACCATCATCTATCAGATGTATCAGGAGAACCGGGTCGAGGTGGATCCGCAGACGGCAGGACTTCTTATGTCCGCGATCATCTCCGACACCCTCCTTTTCCGCTCACCGACCTGTACGCCATTGGACGAAAAGGTGGGGAGAGAGCTCGCAAAGATCGCCGGAGTCGAGATCGAAAAATACGCGCTGGAGATGTTTTCCGCGGGATCCGATCTGAAGGGGAAGACGGATAAGGAGATTTTCTATCAGGATTTCAAGCATTTCAGCGCGGGAAAGCTCAGCTTCGGTGTGAGCCAGGTCACTTCCCTGAATGAGCAGGAGCTGAAGGAGCTTGAGCCGAGACTTCTTCGCTTCATGCGGGAGGCGATGCAGCAGGAGGGGCTCGACATGAGCTTTGTCATGCTGACCAATATCCTGGACCAGGATACGAGGCTTCTCGCGGTCGGGAACGGAGCGGAGCAGCTTGTGGAGAATGCCTTCGGACTGAGCCCGGAAAAGGCGGACAGCGGGACAGACGGCGCAAGCTCCGTCCTTCTCCGGGGCGTGGTCTCCCGGAAGAAGCAGCTGATTCCTCCTCTCACGCTCTTTGCGGAGCAGCTGTAAAAGCTGCCGCTTTTTTCCTGTTTTCCGGCTGTGAACGGGAGCAGCTCGAGTCCCCTTTCGCCGAGCCGGAGGTGAGATCCCCTTGGCGGAGAAGCTTGGCGGACGGGAGCATCCCGAGTCCTCTCTATCTGCGCTGGAAGTTAATTTCCCATCAGCGGGGGAGTTCGGCGGACGAAAGCGTCCCGAGTACCCCTTTTGCTGAGGGCGGGAGTCCAGGCCCTCCGCCCGTGATTTTCCGGACGGCGGACAGCGCCGTGAACGGTCTGCGAGGTAAAGATGAGAAATTTGACGATGATCGGGATGCCGTCCAGCGGGAAGAGCGTGATCGGAGTGCTCCTCGCCAAGCGGCTTGGGATGAGCTTCCTGGACCTGGACCTCTTGATCCAGGAGAGGAGCGGGAAGCTGCTCAGACAGCTCATAGAGGAACATGGAAGGGAGGGCTTTCTTCGGATTGAGGAGGGCTATGCCTCTGCGCTCTCCGTCCAAAACACCGTGATCTCCCCGGGGGGCTCGATCTGCTATGAGAGAGAGGCGATGCGGCATCTTCGGGAGATCTCCACGATCATTTATCTGGATATCAGCTATCCGGAGATGGAGAGGCGGATCGGGGACATCACGGCGCGCGGCGTCGCGATTCCCGAGGGATATACGCTTTTGGATCTCTATCGGGAGAGAGCGGCGCTCTATGAGAAGGACGCGGATATCCGGATCGATGAGGAGGGGCTTAGTCCCGAGGAGACGGCGGAGAGGATCATAGAGCTCCTCGGTAAGAGAGGATAGGGAGGAGAAGAGATGGAGCGCCTTGTGATCGGAATTCTGGCCCCGGTGGACGCCGGAAAGACCAGCCTCTCGGAGGCGCTTCTCTATCGGGGCGGCCTGCTGCGTTCCCCAGGAAGAGTGGATCACCGGGACAGCTACCTCGACACGGAGAGGCTTGAGAGGGAACGGGGCATCACGATTTTCTCAAAGCAGGCGGTGTTTTCCCTCGGGGAGAAGACGATCACGCTTCTCGATACACCGGGGCACGCGGATTTCTCCGCGGAGATGGAGCGGGCGCTCTCCGTCCTGGACTATGCGATTCTCCTTATAAGCGGGACGGATGGTGTACAGGGCTACACAAAGACGCTCTTTCGACTTCTGGAGAGCCGGGGCATCCCCTGCTTTTTTTTCGTAAATAAAATGGACCGTCCCGGAACGGACAGGGCAAAGCTCCTCGCGGAGCTTCGGGAGAGCTTTGGCTCCGAGATTCTGGACTTCTCCTCAGCCCTTTCGGGAGGAGAAGGGGAGCTCATGCATGAGCCTGCGGATTTTCCCTCCCTCCCGCCGGAGCTCCTCGAAAGCCTCTCCCTCACAGAGGAGAGCGCCATGGAGGAATACCTCTCCTCTGGGAAGCTTCCCCTGCCCCGAATACAGGAGCTCTTTCGAAAGAGGCGCTTCTTTCCGCTTTTCTTTGGCTCCGCGCTTAAGCTGGAGGGAATCTCTCCTCTTCTCCTTGGGACTTTCTTCCTGATGAAGGCGCCCTCCTTCCCCGCTTCCCGCGGGCTTTCCGCCAGGGTCTTTAAGATCTCTCGGGATGAGAAGGGGAGGAGACTCAGCTTTCTGAAGCTTCGGAGCGGAAAGATTCAAAAAAGACAGGAGCTTCTCCCGGGAGAAAAGATCACCGGAATCCGGCTCTACAGCGGGGCGGACTATGAGGAACTCTCGGAGGCGGAGCCCGGCATGCTGGTTGCGCTCACCGGGATCCGTAGCCTTTACGCGGGGCAGAGCATTGGGGAGGAGGGGGAGGATAGCAGGAGCTCCTCCGGCGCAGTCCTGGAGTACAGTCTTTACCCGGCGGAGGGAGGAGAGGAGGAGATTCGGGAGCTGTATCGAAGAATCCGGGAGCTCTCGGAGGAATTTCCGGAGCTTCACTTAAGCTATGACTCCGAGCTCCCCGAGATCCGCCTTCGCCTGATGGGGGAGGTCCAGACCGAGATCCTGGGGGAGCTGATCCGGGAGCGCTTCGGAACGGAGGTGCGCTTTGGGGAGGGCCGGATCCTCTATCGAGAGACGATCGGAAAGGTCACGGAGGGGGTCGGGCACTTCGAGCCGCTCCGCCATTATGCGGAGGTGCATCTTCTTTTGGAGCCCCTGCCCCGCGGCTCCGGGATTAAGCTCCGGACACTCTGCCCTTTGGATACTCTCTCCGGGGAGAAGCAGCGGCAGATCCTGGAGCTTCTCTCCTCGGAGGAGTTTCCCGGCGTGCTGGGGGGCTTTCCCATCACAGACCTAAGGATCAGCCTGCTCAGCGGAAAGGCCAGCGAAAAGCATACGGATGGGGGAGATTTCCGGGAGGCGGCGATCCGGGCCCTCCGGCAGGGGCTTCGCAGGGCGGAATCTCTGCTTCTCGAACCCTGGTACCGATATAGGATGGAGCTCCCCCCGGAGTCCCTGGGGAGAGCGATGACAGAGCTTTCAAAGAGGGGACTTGAGCCGGCCTCTCCGGAGATCCGCGGGGAAAGCGCCTTTCTTTCCGGAGAGGGGCCGCTCTCCTCGCTTTTTTCCTATGAGCGGGAGTTTCGGGAGATGTCCCGAGGGAGGGGGAAGCTCTCTATGGACTTTCTCGGCTATCGCGGCTGTCCGGAAGAGAGGGAGCTTCTTTCCGAATGGGGTTATGATCCGGATTCGGATCTCCGTTACCCCTCCTCCTCCGTTTTCTGCCTGCACGGCAATAGCCGCATCATCCCCTGGGATCAGGTGGAGAAATATATGCATCTTCCGCCCTATCTCGAAAGGGAGAGGAGAGAGGAGGAGAGCGGAGAAGGAGAAGGGACGCGGAGAGATCCGGAAGAGGGCTTTCGGAAGGCGGGGCATTATATCGGGGATCAGGAGCTGGAGGAAATCTTCGTCCGGACCTACGGGCCGGTCCGGGACCGTGCCGCAGAGGCGGAGGCCGCGGGGAAGAGGACGAGCTTTGAGAAAACGCGGGCGGAGAATCTGAGAAGGGAGAGGGAGATACGGGAGGAGCGAGAAAAGAAGGGCGCCCCGGAGAGAGGAGAGGAAGCTCTCATCGTGGACGGCTATAACATGATCTATGCCTTTCCCGCTCTCCGGGAGATCGCGGAGGAGAATCTGGACAGCGCGAGGGAAAAGCTTCTGGAGCGGCTTTCCAACTATCGGGCCTACAGCGGAAAGAATGTGATCCTGGTCTTTGATGCCTACCGGCTGGAGCGCCATCCCGTAGAGACGGCGCTTCGCTCCGGGGTCCGCGTCGTATTTACAAAGGAGGCGCAGACGGCGGATCAGTACATCGAGGAGCTCAGCCGCCGCCTTTCGGAGGAGGGAGGGAGAGTGGAGGTCGCGAGCGGGGACCGGCTTGTCCAGCTCATCGCCTGGTCCGGAAGAGGGGTCAGCATCCTCTCCGCCGCGGATCTTGAGAGAGAGCTTGAGAGGGTTGAGGAGGAGATCCGGAGGGAGCATCTCCGCTTTGACTCCGCACCGAGAGGGAGCCTCAGCGGAAGAGGCATACTGCCGGATGAGAAATCATGAAAAGCGGGGCGCTGTCCCGCTTTTTTCAGCAAAGAAGTGCTTCAGCTCGCTCTGAGGCAGCCTGGCAGCGGGCTTCTTCACTCCCGGCATCCTGACAGCTATTCGGATTTCAGGTCTGCTGCCCTGCGGCTTTCCCCGCCTGCGTTTCAGCTTGTCTTTCGCCCGGCGATCTACTTTTCAAGATCGTTTCTCTGCCGCTTTTCAGCAGTTTAAGCGAGAGCTTTCCCCGCTCAGTCCGTCTCTCTGTTTTGATCGTTTATCTTTTTGGAAGTAAACGAATGTTTGTGAAAATTTTACCTATCGTTGATATTTTGGTAAAAGATGATATGATAAATTATGAGAATTATTTCAAAACGGAATATAGAGCGGAGAAAAATAGGCAATATATCATAAAAATGGGATGGAAGACAGAGGAAAAGAAAAAATCAAAGAATCCAGCTGCGTGATCCTCGCGGGGGGAAAAAGCCGCCGCATGGGCTCTCCGAAGTCGGAGCTTCGCATCGGCTCTCTCAGCTTTTTGGACAAGCTGGTCTATGAACTCAGCAGCTTTCCGGAGCTTCTTATCTCGGTGGACAGGAGAGAGAGCCATCCGGACATAACTTATCCCATGGTGGAGGATCTCTATCCGGACTGCGGTCCGCTGGGAGGGCTCTGCAGTGCATTGAGGAGCTGCCGCTTTCCGCTCCTCTTCGTACTTCCCTGCGATGTCCCGCTTTTCTCCGAAGAGCTTGCGGCCTGTCTTCTTCGGGAGATGACGGAGGACGCGGACTGTGTGATCTCCGAGACGGAGGATGGGAGGCTGCATCCCTTCTGCGCTGTCTACCGGAGCTCCTGCCTCCCCGCACTGGAGGAAGCGATCTCCCGGGGAGAGCTGAAGATGCTCCGCTGTCTCGAGAAGCTCAGGACGAAGATCTTCCGAGCCGGGAGGGAATCCTGGCGCTATCGGAATATCAATACGCCGGCGGATTACGCCTCTCTCTCCGGCAGGGGGAGAAGTGTCCTCGCGGTCTCTGCTTACAAAAATTCCGGAAAAACCGCTTTGATCGAGCGCCTGATCCCGGAGCTTTCGAGGAGGGGAATCCGCGTGATGACGGTGAAGCACGACGGACATTGCTATGAGCCGGATATCCCGGGAAAGGACAGCTACCGCTTTTTTCAGGCGGGCGCGGAGGCCTCTTTGATCTTTGATTCTGAAAAATATTCTCTCAGCCGAAGAGGGGAGCTGAGCGCCGCGGAGCTCTTCCGGATCTCAGAGGGGGTGGACCTCATCCTCCTGGAGGGCTTTAAGTGGACGGATTACCCGAAGATCGAGGTGCTCCGTAGGGAGACGGGGAAGGGAGCGATCGAGGGGCTCAGCCGAAGGCTTGCCTATGTGACGGATTGGGAGAGAGAGGAGCTTCCTCTTCAGGGAGAGAAGGTATTTGGGATGAATGAGATCTCCGCGATCGCCGATTTCATTGAGGCGGAGTATCGGAGTCATCATCTGGAAGAAAGTGAGCTTTATCTATGATACAAACGGTGCGGGAGGCATGGGAGCTTTGGGAGAGGCTCGATGCCGCAGTGCAGAGTGAGGAGGTCCCTCTGGAGGAGGCCTTCGGGCGGGTGCTCGCGGAGGATGTCATCGCGGGGCGGGATGTGCCCGCCTTTCGGAGGAGTCCCTACGACGGCTATGCGCTTTCCTCGGCAGACAGCCGGGGAGCAAGCCGGGAAAGGCCCGCCGTATTCCACGTCAATGAAGAGGTCCCGGCGGGCAGTGTCCCGCGTCTCCCCATCCGGCCCGGTACAGCGACGAGGGTGATGACCGGCGCGATGCTTCCGGAGGGCGCGGACTGCGTCGTGAAGTATGAGCTTACGGAGTTTACGGAGAGGGAGCTTAGGATTTTTTCTCCGCTTTCTCCGGGGAATATCGTGGAAATCGGGGAGGATGTCCGGAGGGGAGAGAGGATTCTCGAAGCGGGGAAGCGGATCTTTGGCGGAGGGGCCGCCCTCGCCGCGGGACAGGGACTCCGAAATCTCCGGGTCTTCCGAAGACCGGTCGTCGGGATTCTGGGCACGGGGGATGAGCTCTGCGAGAGGGAGGAGGAGCTCTGCGAGGGAAAGATCCTGAGCACAAATGGCTATCTTCTCTCTGACTGCCTTCGCTTCTTCCCGATCCTCCCGAGGGATTTCGGCATAGTGCGAGACAGCGCGGAGAAGATCGCGGAAAGGATCGAGGAGGCCCTGAAGGACTGCGATCTCCTTCTCACAACGGGCGGGGTCTGTACGGGAGACTATGACTGCCTCCCGGAGGCCATGGAAAGGCTCTCTGCGGAGATTTTCTTCCACGGGCTTCCCTTTAAGCCCGGGGGAGCGCTGCTCTGCGGCAGGGCCCTGGGTAAGCCGGTTTTCTGCCTCTCCGGAAATCCCGGCTCCGCGGCTACGGCTCTTCTCTACGTCTGCGCGCCGTATCTTAGGAAGCTCTGCGGTCTCTCCGAGATTTCCTTCCGGGAGGGCTATGCCAGGATGAGTGAGGATTTTCCGAAGCCGAGCAGGAGAACCCGGATTCTGAAGGGGAGGCTTTCTCTCTCGGAGGAGCTTCGTTTTGAGCCCCTCTCCAATCAGAGAAACGGCGCCGTCTCTTCCATGGAGGGCTTCGATCTCCTGGCGGAGATTCCGGCCGGCACGCCTCCGCTCCGGGCGGGGGACAGGGTGAAGATCTATCAGATCCGAGGGGGATGAGGAAGCTGAGCCCGTCACAGGGCCCGGGAGCGGAGCGGGGGAGCTTCAGGAGAGTTTTTTCCGCCCGGTATCCCGCGGAATGCACGAAGTTTCAGGAGGAAGAATGAGATGAATTTGTCAGGAAAAGGAGCAGGGAGTCATGCCTGTGCTCCGCAGCAGCGAGGGATGACAGGAGGAAAGGTCATGCCGCCGCGATTTAGAACAGGGAGGAGAGAATGAGTAAGTTATATCTGGCGGACCCGAACAGTTATGATGTGAAAATCAGCAAGATCAAGCGGCATTTCTCTCACAAGGTGGAGGTTTATCCGCCGGGAAGCTGCCCGCTCACCGTGCAGCTTTCCTTCCTCCGGACTGCTGCGGGACAGACCTGCGGGAAGTGTGTGCCCTGTCGGGACGGTCTTCCGCTTGTCGCAAGACTTTTGCAGAAGGTGATAAACGGCGATGCCACCCAGCAGACGCTTGACAATATTAAGATGATGGCGATGATGATCCGGGAGTCCTCGGACTGCGCGATCGGCTGGAATGCCGCGGATGAGGTGCTGAAGGGGCTGGAGCTTTTCGCGGACGAATATCAGAGCCATATCCGCTTTCATAAGTGCGAGGAGTCGATCGCGCAGAAGGTGCCCTGCATCGCGCTCTGCCCGGCGCACGTCGATATCCCGGCCTACATCGCGCTCATCGCGGAGGAGGACTACGCCGGCTGCATCAATATGATCCGGAAGGACAATCCCTTCCCCACGGCCTGCGGCATGGTCTGTGAGCATCCCTGCGAGGAGAGCTGCCGGAGGAAGATGCTGGAGTCCCCGATCAATATCCGCGGCTTAAAGAAGTACGCGGTGGATCAGATGAGGGTGGATCAGGTGAGGACGCCGAAGCCGAATCCCTCGACCGGAAAAAGGATCGCCATCATCGGGGGAGGGCCGGCCGGGATGACCTGTGCCTACTTCCTCGCGCTCATGGGACATAAGGCGGTGGTCTATGAGATCCACGACAAGCTCGGAGGGATGCTCCGCTACGGAATCCCGAATTACCGCTTCCCGAAGGACCGCCTGGACGAGGACCTGAACGCGATCCTCGGGGCGGGAGATATCGAGGTCATTTACGAGACGAATGTGGGAAAGGATATCCCCATCCAGAAGGTCCGGGACGAGTACGATGCGATGTTCGTCGCAATCGGTGCGCAGAGCGGAAAGACGCTCCGCATTCCGGGCGTCGACGCGGCCAATGTCTACTCCGCCGTCGAGATGCTGGATGAGATCGGGAACGGTCGTCTCCCGGACTACACGGGGAAGAAGGTCATCGTGATCGGAGGAGGAAACGTCGCGATGGACGCCGCTCGCTCCGCGATCCGCTGCGGGGCGGCGGAGGTCAGCTGCATCTACCGGAGAAGGCAGAAGGATATGACCGCGCTGGAAAGCGAAGTGGAGTCTGCGATCATGGAGGGCGTCATGCTGGTGACGCTGCAGTCCCCGGTGGAGATCACGAAGCACGAGGACGGGAGCTGCAGCGGACTGAGCACGCAGCCGCAGATGGTATCCACCTATTCCGGAGATCGGCCGGGAACCACCGCCGCGAACAAGGAGCAGCAGCATTTTGAGGCGGATGTGATCCTGATCGCTGTGGGGCAGGACATCGTCTCCGGGCCCTTTGAGGACTTCGGCATGAAGGCGGACCGCAGGGTATTGCGCGCGGGGCTGGACACCTCTGTAGAGGGAATGCCCGGCGTCTACGTCGGCGGAGACTGCGCGACAGGGCCCTCGACGGTGATCCGCGCGATCGCGGCGGGAAAGGTGGCGGCTCACAATATCGATGAGTATCTCGGATACCATCATAAGCTCCATTGCGAGGCGGCGGCCCCGGAGCCCAGGGAAAATATCCGGACGCTTCTCGGAAGGACGGAGGTCGGAGAGAGACCGGCTTTCCTCCGGAAAAAGGATTTTCTGCATGTGGAGGAGGAGATGACGCACGAGGAGGCCATGCAGGAATGCAGCCGCTGTCTCCGCTGCGATCATTTCGGCTGCGGCGCGATGGAAGGAGGAAGAGATCTATGATAAAGCTGACGATTGATGGGAAGCAATTCGAGGCAGATGGAGATAAGACGATCCTGAATGTGTGCAGGGAGAACGGGATCGAGATCCCCACGCTCTGCTATCTGGAGAAGATCAATGAGATCGGCTCCTGCCGCCTCTGCGTCGTAGAGGTGGAGGGGCTGGAGAAGCTGGTGACGGCCTGCAACACCAAGGTGAAGGAGGGCATGGAGGTCCGCACGAATACCGAGCGGGTCCGGCGGGCCAGAGAGAATACGCTTCATCTTCTGATGGCGGAGCACAAGACAAACTGCTTTAAGTGTCTGAAAAACGGCGCCTGCGAGCTGCAGTACCAGGCCAGGATGCACGGCGTGGATGTCCCGAACTTCCAGCCGTCTCACTACGATGTGCAGCACGCGCCCTTTGACGAGCATCCCTTCCTCTCCTACGATCCGGGGCTCTGCATCCAGTGCCAGCGCTGCATCAGCACCTGCGCGAAGGCGACGGGGAGGCACGCCCTCTCCCTGGAGAGAAATGCGGCGAGGGTCTATGTGAAGGTTCCCTTCGGGGACAACTGGAAGGACACGGACTGTGAGGGCTGCGGCAACTGCGCCCAGGCCTGTCCGACGGGGGCGATCACGATCAAGCGGAGAAAGGACTACAGGGAGTGGGAGATCAAGAAGGTTCTCACCACCTGTCCGCACTGCGGAACGGGCTGCCAGATGGAGCTCTATGTCAAGAACGGAAAGATCGTGGACGTCATGGGGGCGAACGGGCCCTCCAACCAGGGGCTCCTCTGCGTCAAGGGGCGGAGCGGCTCCATTGACTTCGTGGACCATCCGGACAGAATCCGCTATCCTCTGATCAAGAATAAGGAGAGCGGAGAGTTTGAGAGGGCGAGCTGGGAGGAAGCTCTGGATCTCGTCGCCTCGAAGTTCAATGCAATCAAGGAAAATTACGGAGGGGAGGCGCTCGCGGGATTTGCCTGCTCCAGATCGACCAACGAGGACATCTATATGCTCCAGAAGATGGTTCGAGCTGCGTTTCAGAGCAATAATACCGACAACTGCGCCCGAGTGTGACATGCGCCTACTGTTGCCGGGTTGGCAACCACGTTAGGCTCTGGCGCAATGACCAATACCATTGCGGACATCACACAGGATTCCGAGGTGATCATGCTGGTGGGCTCGAACCCCGAGCATGCGCATCCGGTCATCGGCATGCAGATCCGTCAGGCTGTGCAGCGGGGAGCGAAGCTCATCGTCGTGGACCCCAGGGACATCGATCTCAGCAGACAGGCGGACATCCATCTGAAGCTCCGCCCGGGCACAAACATCGCGTTTGCGAACGGCATGATGCACATTTTCATCGAAGAGGATCTGATCGATCACGAGTTCATTGAAAAGAGAACGGAGCATTTTGAGGAGATCAAAAAGGTCGTCGCGGAATATACGCCGGAAAGGGTGGCGGAGATCTGCAGGATCGACCCCGACAAGCTGAGAGAGGCTGCGAGACTCTACGCGAAGGCGAAGACCGCCCCGGTCATCTACTGCCTGGGCGTGACGGAGCACCACACAGGGACGCACGGCGTCATCTCCCTCTCCAACATGGTCATGATGGTGGGGAAATTCGGGAAGAGGGGCTGCGGCCTGAATCCGCTCAGAGGACAGAACAATGTCCAGGGGGCCTGCGATATGGGCGCGGATCCGAAGCAGTTCCCGGGCTATCAGAATCTGGACATTCCCGAGGTCATGGATAAGTTCGAAAAGGCCTGGGGAACGAAGCTGAATCACGAGATCGGAACGAAGGCGACGGAGTGCTTCGGGAAGATGACGACGGGGGAGATCCGGGGACTCTTCATCTTCGGTGAGGACCCCATGCGGACCGATCCGAACACAAGACATGTCCTGCGGGCGCTCAGCTCTCTGGACTTCCTCGTAGTGGATGAGCTTTTCATGACGGAGACCGCAAAGCTCGCAGATGTCATTCTTCCGGGCCGCTCCTACGCGGAGAAGGAGGGAACCTTCACCAATACGGAGCGCCGGGTGCAGCGGGTGAGAAAGGCGGTCGAGATCGAAGGGGAGACCCGGGAGGATACCTGGATCTTCACGGAGATCATGAACCGCATGGGCTATCCGCAGCCGCATCTCACGGCCGCGGAGATCATGGATGAAATCGCGTCGGTCACGCCGAACTTCGCGGGGATCAGCCATGAGAGGCTGGACAGCACGGAGGTCGCGGGCAGAGGCCTGCAGTGGCCCTGCCGCTCGAAGGACAAGCCGGGCACGGAGATCATGCATGTCGGAAAGTTCGCACGGGGTCTCGGCTGCTTTATCCCGACGCGGCATGTCCCGTCCATGGAGCTTCCGGATGAGGATTATCCGATCATCATGATGACCGGCCGTATCCTCTACCACTACAATGCCTGCGCGATGACGGACAAGGTGGATGGCCTTAATGAAATGGCGCCGGATTCCTTTATCGAGCTCAACACGGAGGACGCGGAAAAGCTCGAGGTCCGGGACGGGGATATGGTGAATGTCTCCTCCCGAAGGGGAAAGATCCAGGCGAGGGCCGTGGTCTCGGAGAAGACCAATCCCGGCGAGTGCTGGATGCCCTTCCACTATATCGGAGGAGCCAACTGGCTCACAAGCGATGCGTTGGATTCCATCTCCAAGACACCGGAGTACAAGGTCTGCACCGTCAAGGTGGAGAAGATCCCGGAGAGCGATTATATGAGGGAGATGAGCTGTGTATGAGGACGGCATAGGACGGGAGGCGCTCTGCTTTGACGGGGAGCGCTTCCAGAGGCGGGAGAGGCAGCTTGCGGCGGAGCTCCCCTGCCGCCTCTACCTGGACGGGGAGCTCCTGTCGAGCTTCTCCTGCTCCCCCTGGCAGCTTTCGGATCTGGCCCTGGGAGAGCTCCGTATCCGCGGCCTGATCCGAAGCGCCTCTGAGCTTTCGGAGCTTTTCGCGGACGAGGAGAAGATGGAAATCCGTGCAAAGCTGCGTCCCCGGGATAGATGCCGGGGGGGGGAGCTCTCCGGAGAGGAGAGAATGCACAGAACAGAGGAGCGCATCCTTGTTCCGATCCGGGCGGTGCAGAAGCTCTCCCGTCTCTTCAACGAGGCCTCCCGGAAATTTCACAGGACGGGGGGGATTCACGCCGCTGCCCTCGCAGACTTTGATAGGCTCCTCCTCTTCCGGGAGGATGTCGGGAGACGAAATGCGATGGAAAAGCTTCTCGGGGCCTGTCTCAAGGAGGAGCCGGATCTATCGGGGAAGCTGATTCTTTTCAGCGGGAGAATCGCCGCGGAGATCCTGGAGGGGGCATCCCTCATCGGTTCCCCGGTCCTGATCGCCGTCTCTGCCCCGAGCTCCATGGCGGTGGAGCTTGCGGAGAAGCGGGGGATGACCCTGATCGGCTTTGCGAGGGGAGAGGAATTCAATATCTATACCCATCCGGAGAGGATCGAGGGGACCATGCTCCCTTCCGGCCCGAATTGAGGGAGAAGCATTGGATGGGAAAAACAGGGACCATGCTCCTCCCGGCTTGGGTTGAGGGGGAGAGAAAAGGGGAGGGGAATCCGATGCATTCCCCTCCCCTTTCCGGCCTTTTGCCAGAAAATCCTATCCCTTTTCTGTGAAAGTTTTCCGATTTCCAAAAGCTTTTTTCTGCTTTATAATAATTTGAGTCCATACCGGAATGGGATTTTGACGAAAAAGGGAGGAAAATCTATGAAAAAAAGAGTGCTGAACGCGGCTCTAGCCGCGCTGCTTGCCCTGTCACTCGGCGCCTGCGGAGGATCCGCAAAGCAGGAGACGAAGGCGGGAGGAGAGAAGCAGGAGACAAAGGCCGCGTCCGAAAAGGGAGAAAGCGCGGAATCAAAGGCGGAGGATGCCTCTTCGCAGGGCGCTGAAAGCGCTTCCAGTACGGATTACCAGGTCAATGAGAAGGCCGCCGCGGACCCGAAGGTCAAGCTTGTGATGGCAGAGGTCAATCCGCTGGACACTATCGTCGGGAAGACGGATCTTAAGTTCAAGGAGGCCGTGGAGAGCATCTCCGGCGGCTCCATCTCGATAGACCTCCAGGCCTCCGGTGTACTCGGCTCCGAGAATGATGTTCTGGATTCCGTTCTTGCGGGAGGGGACAGTATCGACATTTCGAGGATCTCCGCCTTTGCGCTCACAAGCTATGGCGGGGAGAAGTCGAAGCTCCTCTCCGTGCCCTTTACCTTTGAATCGAGGGAGCACTTCTGGAAGTTTGCGCAGTCGGATCTCGCGAAGGAGTTCCTGGAGGAGCCGAAGGAGAAGGGACTCCCGATCCGCGGACTTTTCTACGGGGAGGAGGGCTTCCGTCACTTCTTCACGAAGGAGCCCGCCGTCGAGGTGAAGGATTTAAAGGGCAGAAAGCTCCGCGTCTCCAATGATCCGATCATGACCGGAATGGTACAGGGCTTCGGAGCGAATCCGACCGTCGTGCCCTTCAACGAGCTCTACTCCGCTCTCCAGACCGGCGTCGTGGACGGTGCGGAGCAGCCGATGGCGAACTACCTTTCGAATGCCTTCCCGGAGGTCGCCCCGAACCTGGTCCTGGACGGACACACCCTCGGCGTCATAGAAATCGTGATCTCCGACAAGGGCTGGGCCAAGCTCACGGAGAATCAGCAGAAGGTCCTGGAGGAGGCCGGAAAGATCGCCGGAGACTACGACAGAGAGATCGCGGAGCAGGCGGAGAAGGAGGTTCTCACAAAGATTAAGTCCTCCGGCGTCAATGTGGTCGAGGTAACGGACAAGGCGCCCTGGAAGGACGCCTGCAAGAAGGTCATCGAGGACAGCACGAAGTCTCAGGCGGAGCTCTACCAGAAGATTCTGGATTACGCATCCTGATTCCGAAAGGACCGCTTTAAGGCTGCCGCTTGAGCGGCAGCCTTAAAGCACCGCAAGCTGTCCGTATCCCCGCGCTGTTTCTGCCGATCTGCCCGTCCGGCGGAGGACGCCGCGCTTTTACCCGGGAGGGCGTCCCGTCTGCGGCGGCGCCCCTTTTTGGAGGTCGCTATGCCCGTGATATTTTCCAGACTTGAGAAGATCAAGCCGCTCTATGACCTGATGGATAAGGTCATTCTCTTTCTCTGCAAGCTCCTCCTGATAGCGGACATTGCGATCACGACGATGTCTGTCATCGGGCGGCAGATCCCTTTCATTCCGGATCCGGCCTGGTCGGAGGAGCTTGTGCTCACACTGATGTCCTATATGGCGGTTCTCTCCGCGGCGCTCGCGATCCGGAGAAAGAGTCATATCCGGATGACGACCTTCGACCGCTTTCTCCCGAAGACCTTTGTGAAGATACTGGATCTTCTCTCGGATATCGCGGTCCTTGTGCTCGCCGTCATTATGATCGTCGTGGGATGGAAATATGCGGCCGGGCTCGGCGCGGTCGGAAGCTACATCAGCATGCCCTGGCTCTCGAAGTTTTGGATGTATTTCCCGATCCCGATCGCGGGGCTTGCGATGCTGATCTTTGAGCTTGAGAGGATCTTTCTGGATCTCGAGGCCTTTTACCGGAAGGAGGGAGAGTAATGGATGCCAATTCCGCCGCGATCATGGTGCTTCTTCTCAGCTTTTTCATCATGATCCTTCTTCGCTTTCCGATCGCCTATTCCGTCGCGCTCTCCGCAATCTTCTGCCTCGCCTATCAGGGGAAGGATCTGGCCGCGGTCTGTCAGCAGATGGTCAAGGGAATTTCCTCCTTCTCCCTCATGGCGGTGCCCTTTTTCATCACCATGGGAGTTTTGATGGGGACCGGAGGGATCTCCGAGAAGCTCCTTAATCTGGCGGACGCCTGTGTGGGCTGGATGACCGGCGGGCTTGCGATGGTGAACATCGTCGCCTCCTACTTCTTCGGAGGGATCTCCGGCTCCGCGGCGGCGGACACGGCCTCCCTCGGTTCTCTCGAGATTCCCATGATGGTGAACCGCGGTTACGATGTGGACTTTTCGACCGCGGTGACGATCTCCTCCTCTGTCGAGGGGATGCTGGTGCCGCCCTCCCATAATATGGTGATCTATGCGACGACCGCCGGCGGGCTCTCTGTGGGCTCGCTCTTTCTCGCGGGCTATCTTCCGGGTGCGGTCCTTGCGGGCTGCCTCATGGTCGGCTCCTACATCATCTCGAAGAAGCGGCATTATCCGAAGGGGAAGGCCTTCTCCCTCCGCTTTTTCTTAAAGGAGCTCGGCGTCTCGATCTGGGCGCTCGCTTCGATCCTGATCGTCGTGGTCGGTGTCGTGAGCGGCCTCGTCACCGCGACGGAATCCGCTGCCATCGCCGTCATCTACTCCCTGATCGTTTCGGTCTATATCTATAAGGGCCTGAACTGGAAGGGCGTGTGGAAATGCCTCGACGACTGCGTGAATACCCTCGCGATCGTCCTCATTCTGATCGCGACCTCCAGCGCCTTCGGCTACTGCCTTACGACGCTCCATGTGCCGGATCTCGCAGCGCAGCTGATCCGCGGGGTCTCGGACAATCCGGTTGTGATCGCGATCCTCCTGAATATCATCCTCCTGCTCTTAGGCTGCATCATGGATATGGCGCCGATCATCCTGATCTCCACGCCGATCCTCCTCCCGATTGCGCGCTCCATCGGGCTGGACCCGGTGCAGTACGGCATCATCGTGGTCTTAAACTGCGGAATCGGGCTCCTGACTCCTCCGGTCGGCGCGGTCCTTTTCATCGGCTCCGCGATCGCGAAGCGCCCCATGGAGAAGGTGGTCGTCGCGACACTTCCCTTCTATGTAATGATGGTTCTCGCGCTTCTGATTATAACCTTTGTGCCGGGGGTCGCTCTCTTTATCCCGAAGCTCTTTGGCTATGTGCCACAGGGCGCAGGGGTGCTGGCAGGGCTTGGCTGATATGAGGTATCGCTTTCTTTTCCGAAATACTGTGCGAAATCTCCTGGCTCTCACGCTCTACAAGACCTATCATTCCTATCTGGGGATCATCAATATGACCTTCGCGGTCGCAACGGGAGCGCTCGCCCTTTCCTCTCCCGCGGGGCGTCATCCCCTGATCCGCGCTCTGGCAGTCCTTGCGGCCCTTTATTTTCCTCTCTTTCAGCCGATAATCCTCGCGATCCGCTTAAAGCTCCAGCTGAGGAAGCTCTGGGGAGAGGTCGAGCTCCTTGTGAGCGAGAGAAATCTCTACCTGAAGCACAGGGGGGAAAAGCAGGAGTATAACTGGTCTCAGATCAAAGGAGTCGAGAAGGGGCCGTGGCAGCTCATCCTCTATCTCGATGAAAAGCGGGGGATCGTGATCCCGGACCGCGCCCTGAAGGGAAAGAAGGAGGAGTTCTACCGCTTCTCCCTTCAGGCGATGCAGTATGCGAGAAAGAGGAGACGCTGAGTGCACGGGTTTTGAGACTGCGGCCGCTCTTACCCTTTATAAGAGGCTTGATATGGACAGATCGGCCCGGCGGCAGTACAATGTACTGCAAAAGGGAGGGGATGATAATATGGCATTTTCCATCAGATTGACAGACGAAGAAAAAGCACTTGCAGAGAGCTATGCAAAACTTCATGCAGTCTCCTTGGGGGAAGCTTTTAAGAGAGCTTTATTTGAGCGTATAGAGGATGAATATGATCTCACAGCAGCTGAGGAGGCCTACAAAGACTATATAGACAGCGGATGCAAAGCTACTCCCGCGGCCGATTTTTGGAGGGAGTTGGATGCAGAAGTATAAAGTCCTGCTGTCGGAACGTTTCAAGAAGGAATTCAGGAAGCTAGATAAGTACACGCAGAAAATGATACGAGGATGGATTGATAAAAATCTTGCGGACACGACAGATCCCCGTATCCACGGAAGAGGACTGACGGGAAATAGAAGCGGTCAATGGAGATACAGAATAGGAGATTATCGCCTTATATGTATCATAAAAGAGGATGAGCTCATTATACTTGCTCTCACTGTCGGGCACCGCAGAGAGATCTATGAGAACTAAGATTTTTTGGAATGAGCGATCGGCCTTATGACAGATAAGAGGCTGTCGCAATA
>ERZ772921.167-NODE-167-length-42179-cov-7.755531_pt1 | contig 42179 bp, 45 predicted proteins | sample MGYA00512117_ERZ772921 | MGnify/ENA primary metagenome ERZ772921 (study PRJEB29015, sample SAMEA2737944) | human oral metagenome | biome: human oral; feature: human-associated habitat; material: dental | place: China | collected 2150 ...
TTCATATTCAAGGAGTAATATGGGAAGATTAACAATAGAAAAAGATGAGTTTTTGGGATAGTTTGGAGTTAATTACAATCCAAAAGTTTAACGATAGCGTTAATTGTTAAAAGAAAATATCTAATAAAATTATAGAAAAAGAGAACCATACCTATTTGAAGTATAGTTCTCTTTTTTGTTGCTAATTTACCTAAAACATATATTTATAGGGTTAAACATTTTTAGTTATAGGGACATCCCTAAATTCAAGTATCCTTTTAATCTTTAATTGTTAAGCTGTAGTATTTATAGTTTATATAAATTTTCACATATTCAAAGATATTTCCGTCAGAAAAATAAGTATATCTGTCGAACTCGAAACAAGGCTCACCTTCTTTTGCGATGAAGTCAGCAACTTCTTTTGGTGGATCAACTACAACTTTCATGTATTTTTTAGATTTTTCTTGGTGAATATCGATACGATATTTTTTTCTAATCATTGTTGCCAATTCTTTGAATCCGTCTATATCAGCTATATTGATGTCTGGTAAATATTTAAGTGGAATATAGTTAGTTTGATGAGCCCAACTAACATTTCCAATATATTTGATACGGACAACTTTCAGTAATTTTTGATTTTTAATTTTTAATTTCGCACAAAGCTCTTTGTCTTGAATAATTTCCGCTTCTATAACGTCAGAATGTTCAGAAACAGATTCTTTAAAGTGTTTGTGGAAGTTGTTGTTTTCTGTCACGTAGACTTTTTTATTAACTAATGTTTTATTAACAAAACTTCCTTTACCTTGGATTCTAAAAATATATCCTGCAGTTTCCAACTCATTCAGAACTCGCACAGCAGTAGTACTACTTACATTGTAAATTTCTTTGATTTCTTTTTCTGTATAGAGTTGTTCTCCCTCTTTAAACATACCAGTTTGTATTTTCAAAATAATATCATTAATAATCTTTTCGTATTTTTTCAAAAGTAAACCTCCTAGTTAATAATATAAATAAAATCCCCTAAAATTTAATGTGTTAATTTAATTTTATAATATCATTTAAAGGGAATTTTGTAAAGGTAAAATAGAAATTTTTAATAAAAATTTTTTGGGGAGATATAAAGAAATGTTGGTGTATTTAACAAAAGATTATTCGAAATGAGAAAAAGAGAAAGCTATAGGTATAAAAAGAAACCTAAATCTAAGATTTAAGTTTCTTCTTCAATTAATTTATTTTTTAACAAATGGGCTTATAGCACCGTATAGAGCTGCGTCATTACCAAGAGAAGCAGCTAAGAATTTAGTTTTATTAATTTTTATCGGGTGTAGTTCTCTTACTTTTGTTTCAAGCTTGTTAAGAAGATAATCTCCTTGAGCAGAAACTGCTCCGCCGATAATGATGTATTTCGGATCTAAAATACATAGAAGATTAACGATACCGCGAGCTACTTCGTATAACCATTCATCAAGAACTTTTAGGGCGTTAGTGTCCTCACGTTTACAAAGATCGAAAAATTCGATAACGCTAAGACCGTCGTACATTTCGGCTTTAATTTTGCGGTCAAGTGCGATTGTAGAGGCGCGTTGTTCATATGTTGTATCAGTTTCAACATCATAGACAGATGCTCCGATTTCTCCAACACCAAAGTTAGAACCGAATGGTAAGCTGTTTAAGTAGTAAGCACCACCGATACCTGTTCCTAACGCCATACAGAATACTTCATCAAGACCTTTTGCTCCACCTAGCCATTGTTCACCAAGAAGTGCACAGTTTACATCATTATCAACATAAACATCTACTCCTAGGCGGTCTCCGAAATCTTTTTTGAAGTTTGTGCCCACGTAGTTTTTAATAGTTGGAGCGGCGCGAATAACTTCCATGTGTATATTATCGATTACCCCAGCGGCTGAGATTCCAGCTGCGTTGAAGTTATAGCTTTCACGGATCTTGCTAGCGATTCTAAACATTTCGTCAGTGATTTTTACTGTTACATTATCAGGTGTTTTACAAGTTTCGTAATGGATAATTTTGTAATTATCATCAAAAACAGCAAATTTAATACTTGTTCCACCAATATCTATTCCTAAATACATATAATACCTGCTTTCTTAATTTCAGAGCCTAAATAAATTGTTTATAAATAAAGACTTATAGTCGAAGGCTCTTTATTATGTTTATTTTTAAAATGTTTTTCATTGATATATTAACATAAAAATAAAAAAATAGAAATAGTTTCTTTAGTTTTTGATTAAGGAAAGAAAAATCACGGATATAGAAGCCTAAATAAATCGTTAAAATATTAGAAGTCGTGTGTTTTAGTAAATAAGGGTAGAGACAGAATAGCCAATATAGTTTTTTTATGTTATTATAAAAAAGCAGAGAAAATGTAGAAAATATTTATGATGAGGAGATAGTTATGGATACAATAATATTCTTAGAACCGGTATTTGCTGAAAGAATATGGGGAGGAAGAAACCTGGAGAAATTCAACTACGATATTCCGGAAGGAAATATAGGTGAGGCATGGGTAATTGCCGCACATGAAAATGGTAGCTCTTTAATAAAAAATGGTGAATTAAAAGGTTTAACATTAAAAGAAGCTTACGAGAAAAGACCGGAGCTTTTTACTAAGAAAAAATACGATAAATTTCCATTGTTGGTAAAAATTTTAGATGCAAGTGATTACCTATCTGTGCAAGTTCACCCAGAAGATGACTATGCACGTGTAAATGAAAATGGTGAATTAGGGAAAACAGAATGTTGGTATGTTCTTGATGCGAAAGAAAATGCAGAATTAATCTATGGTCATACAGCGAAAACGAAAGAAGAGTTCACTCGTGGTATTGATGAAGAAAAATGGGAGGATTTATTTATTAGAGAAAAGGTTAAAAAAGGTGATTTCTTCTATATTCCAGCGGGAACTTTACACGCAATAGGCGCAGGGAACTTAATTTATGAAGTGCAACAAAATTCTGATACAACGTATAGAGTTTATGATTATGACCGTACGGATAAAGATGGCAACAAACGTGAACTACATATAGAAAAAACAAAAGATGTAACTGCGGTTCCTTTTGAAAAAGTCCAACTAGAGCAAGAAGTTTACGAAGTTGGAAATATAAAAGTAACGCAACTTGCAGAAGAAAGATATTTTGGTGTTTATAAAATCGAAGTATCAGGAGAGGCAGAGTTAACAAAAAACGATACAGGGAATTTATTCACAGTGCTAGAAGGTCAAGGTCGTATTAAGGTAGAAGATACTATGTATGATATTAAAAAAGGAGATAGTTTTATTTTGACAACTCAATGTAGCGATTGTCTGTTAGATGGAGATATGCTGCTTATAGGAAGTTACGATAGATAATTACCCTTAATCATAGAATAGAGAAGTGATGGCAAAGAGATGTTTGTCATTGCTTTTTATTATGCCTAATTAACGTTAGAGGGGAGTTGATAGCTAAAAAGTATTTAAAGAGTTAAAGAGTCAAAGTGTTTTAATGTGTTAAATAATTGACTTCTATATTGTGATGAGAGATAAATACCTAAAAGGCGATTTATGGAAGTGAAGTAATAGTGGACACTACTTTATCAATATAAGGCGCCAAAGGGTTTTTAAAAAATAAAAAATTAGAATTTTTGCCTTGACAAACAAAAGTAAACGTTTTACAATATAATTGTATTAAAATTTAATGTGTTAAATAAAAAGCTAAAAAGCAAATAACGGAGGTTTTTATAATGAAAGATTTAAAAGGGTTGTATTCAGCATTGCTTATCCCATTTGACGAAAATGGTGAGGTAAAAGAAGAGGGGTTACGTCAAGTAATCGAGCACAATATCAACGTTAGTAAAGTTGATGGATTATATGTTAACGGAAGTAGCGGGGAAAACTTCTTATTAAACACTGCTCAAAAGAAACAAATTTTTAAATTTGTAAAAGAAGTAGTAGGAGATAGAGTAAATCTTATCGCTCAAGTTGGATCGTTAGATTTAAACGAAGCGGTGGAACTTGCTAAATATGCAACAGAATTAGGATATGACTCATTATCAGCAGTTACTCCATTCTACTACCCATTATCATTCAACGAAATCAAACATTACTACAAAACAATTATTGATGCAACAGACAACAGCATGATTCTTTACTACATTCCTTTCTTAACAGGGGTAAAAATTAGTTTAGATCAATTTGCTGAATTATTTGAAGATGAAAAAGTTATCGGTGTTAAATACACAGCAGCTGACTTCTATCAACTTGAAAGATTTAGAAGAAGATTCCCTGATAAACTAATTTGGTCAGGATTTGATGAAATGCTAGTTCAAGCGGCTATTACAGGAGTAGACGGAGCTATCGGTTCTACTTATAACGTAAATGGACAAACAAGTAAAAAAATCTTCGAACTTGCTAAAGAAGGTAAAGTTGCAGAAGCTTATGAACTTCAACATCAAGCTAACGATGTAATTGAAAAAGTTTTAGAACTTGGATTATACCAAACTCTAAAAGAAATCTTAAAAGTAAAAGGTATCGATGCTGGTTACTGTAAACAACCTATGAAAGTATTCGATCCTGAAAAAGTAGCAGAGGTAGAAAAATTAGTTAAAGATTACAACCTTTAATTATTAATACGGGAGCAAATAGGGATAAAGGGAAGCGTAAGGCGGAGAGCCTAGGAGTAAATATGTTTTAAAAATAGGAGGAAGGTACCATGGATAAAGTAGGATTTGGTACGTTAAATAGTATAGTTTTAGCACTATATTTACTAGCTATGCTAGGAGTAGGTATGTATTTCACTAAAAAAGCCGGGGAAAGCACAGAGGCGTTTTTCAAAGCAGGAGGGAAAGTTCCTTCTTGGGCGGTAGGATTCTCAATTTATGCAACAACGCTATCTGCCATTACATTTATGGCGACACCGGAAAAAGCATTTAATGGAGACTGGACATATGCAGCAGGGAACGTTGCGATTATTGCGATTATTCCGATATTAATTTATTACTATGTTCCATTCTTTAGAAAATTAGATGTAACAACAGCGTATGAATATTTAGAAGAGCGTTTTAACCCAAGTATGCGTGTTATCGGAAGTATTTTATTCTCATTATTCCACATTGGGCGTATTGCGATTGTAGTTTATTTACCAACAGTTGCGATTACTTCAGTATCAACAGTTAACCCATATTTAGTATGTGCGGCAATCGGTATACTTTGTGTTATCTACTCATTTATGGGAGGTATTGAAGGGGTTATTTGGACAGACGTTATTCAAGGAATTATTTTACTTGGAGGAGCTATTCTTGTTATTATTCTTGGAGTATATCAAGTAGGTGGTTTTGGAAATGTTGCAACAGATGCTCTTGCTAACGGTAAAATCGTTACAGCGCAAAAATTTAGCTGGTCATTTACAGCGTCAACTATTCCAATTATTTTTATAGGGTCAATCTTTAATAACTTACAACAATATACAGCCTCTCAAGACGTTGTTCAACGTTATAGCACTACAGAGTCTATTAAAGAAACTAACAAATCAATTTGGACAAATGGATTATTAGCATTTATCACTATTCCAATTTTTTATGGAATGGGAACAGTTCTTTATAGTTTCTATAAAGGAGCAAATGCTGTAACAAAATTACCGGATTTCATGAACGCGGAAGTAGTAGGGAAAGCAGCTAACACAACAGCTTTAGTACCTTACTTCATCTTAACTGCATTACCAGCAGGTGTTGCTGGATTAGTTATCGCAGCTATTTTAGCAGCAGCTCAATCAACAATTTCTTCAAGCTTAAACTCAATTTCAGCTTGTATTACTGTTGATATTAAACAACGTTTCTTCGGAACTAGTAAAGATGCTAAACAAGACGTTCTTTTAGCTCGTGTTATTATTATCATAGCAGGGGTATTAGGAACATTTGCAGCATTGTACTTCGTAAACACTAACCAAAAAGAAACTTGGGATTTATTCCTTAAATATACAGGTTTACTAGGGGTGCCTCTAGCAGGAACATTCGCATTAGGTATCTTTACTAAACGTGCAAATGGAGCTGGTGCATTATTAGGACTTATCGTAGCAGGATTAGTTTGCTACTATATCCAAGACTACACAACTTATGCAAAACAAAGTCCATTCATCTTCTCTGGATTCTCATTCTTAAGTTCATTAGTATTCGGATATATTTGTAGTTTCTTCTTCAAATCTACAAAAAATATCACAGGACTTACTATTCATACTAAAGATCAAGAATACGTAAAAGAAGCAAAATAATAAATTAATTTGATTAAATAACAAACTTACACAATAAAAGGCAGCCCTAAAATATTTAGGGCTGTTTTTTTAAAATTAGAAAATAATTATTGTGATACTTGTAAGAAGCGGTTATAATTTAATTGCAGAATGAAATAGAAAGGAGTTTATATGGATATTACGGAATATTTAGGAAGTTGGAGTAGACCTCTGGATTTTGACAGTTATTGGGATAAAAAGCTAGAATTTATAAACAGTATACCATTGAGTTATGAGCTAACAGAGGTTGAGTTTTCAAACTTCGATAATGTTAGATACTACGATTTATATTTTACAAGTTTTGATGGAGCGCGTATTTATGCGAAATTTATAAAACCTGTGAGTAATGGTGAAATTCCAGCCTTGTTTTATTTCCACGGTTATCCAGGATGTAATCGAAACTGGTTTGAAAAAACAGCGTATGCTTCTTTAGGTTATGCGGTTTTTGCGATGGACTTTCGAGGTCAAGGTGGAAAAAGTCAAGATATAGGTGGTATTCTTGGAACTACTGTCGCAGGGCATATCGTTGCTGGTATTGATGATGAGTTGGATAATATGATTTATGTTAAAAACATTCTTGATATGTGCTTGCTTATTCGTATTGCAAAAGATATTGAGGGGATAGATGCTAATAATATAAATTGTGCTGGTGGCTCACAAGGTGGGGGCTTTGCGACAATGTGCGCGGGTTTAAACGACATAAAAAAATGTATAATTCTTTATCCGTTTTTATCTGATATGAAAAAAGTTTATGATCTTGATCTAGATTTAGTCGCCTATGAGAGTATCCGTTATTATGCGCGTTGGTTCAGCTCAACAGGGGAAAATGATGAGAAACTATTCAATAGATTAGCGTATATAGATGCGAAAAACTTTGCGCCGAGAGTAACGTCGAAAGTACTATTTGGAGCTAGCAATATCGATGTTATTTGCCCGATAGAAACGCAGTTTGCAGTGTATAACAATTTGAATTGTGAAAAAGAGTTGGTTTTATATAAAAAATATGGTCACGAAAATATACCGGACTTTAATAAAAAAACGGCAAGATTTTTATTAGAAGACTAGCAAAGGGAACGAGTCTGCAAACTTACATATTTTGCTAAGTTGTAGAAAATCTAAGAGGAGGATAAGAACTAGTGAAATTAGAAAAAAATAGACAATTTGAATATAATTTGAACAAAATTGCCGATAATCATCCAGGGGGAGATTACTATGAATTAACCTATATGGCGGTAGATAATTCAAAAATTTATGCAGAAGTAATGGTTCCTAAAGGACGAGCGCGAGGTTTGTTTATAGAAATACCAGATTACAAAGCTTTCCCAAAAGATTATCTTAACCTGGGGAGGTACGCAATACTTGATTATGCAGTAGCTTCATTACATGTTCGAGGACAAGTAGGGCAAAGTGAAAACAGACAACCAGCTTCAATTTATTTCCCATTTTTAAACAATCAAAATGATGAATTATATTATAATTTTGTTTATCAAGATGCAATAGATTTAGTAGCAGTGTTAAAAAAAGAATTTCCTGGATTAGAGATTAATGTTTTAGGAGTAGGACAAGGAGCTAGTGTAGGCTTAGTTGCGGCTGCGGTAACAAAAGATATAGAAAGATTATTTATCTCAAACGCTCAAAATATTGATTTTAAAACTATTTTTAAAGAAAATGCTGACGTGGGAATTTACGAAGCTATTCGAGATTATAATCGTAATTTTCCAGAAAAAGAAGACTATATGTTAGATTGTTTAAGTGAAATAGACATTCTTAATTATGCAAAAGAAGTAGAAGCGCAAGTTTATTATGGTTACTCACATCTAAACGTAAGAACACCGGAAAAATGTCAAGATAAATTATTGGAATTATTACCGAATAAAGAGATTATTCATTACCGAAAATTTGAACATGAAGTGCTTCAAGAACACTTCTTCGATGAGTTTGTTTTGAAAAAATTGAGCATATTTTAAACGGAGTATAGTAAAATAGGGAAAAAATAACTGAAAAATATTCAATATAATAATATTAAAAAATAAAGATACTATCAAAAGGAGGTAGTATCTTATTTTTTATGATTAAATAAATGATTAAGATAAAAGTATGGTATAATAGATAAAAATAAAAAGGAAAATAGTTAAAATAATGAAAAAAATAATAACATTGATAATGAGTGTTTTAGTAATAAGTACTCTAGCAGGTTGTGGAATAACGGGTAAAGGCAGTAGAAGCTGGATAGAAAATGAAGTATCAGATATAGAAAAAGTCTATCCAACAGAAAATCTAGAAGACTTATTTGAGAAATTTCCCAATGGATTTAGGATAGAACAAGCAAGGATATCACAAAAAAATGGAAAAAATCATATTATAAAGCTAGAAATGAATGGCAATCCAAAAACAAAAAGTATTCAAGGAAGTGTGAAGGAAATTTATAGAGAATATGATCCGTTTAAAGAAACAATAGAAAAAGAAAGTAAAGTAGAATATATAAAGGATAAGGGCTTAGTTTTAACTAAACCTGAGTTAACAGATGAATTATTACCTAAAAATTATTTCTTATTCCAAAAACTTAAGCTAAATAAAGATATATTGAAGAAATTAGAAGTAAAAGATAAAAGTTTTAGTTTTGAAACATATAGATATAATATAAAATATGTATTTACAAATAAAGAGATAGATAATTATTTAGGATTAAACAAGGAAGAAGTAAGTTTGGACATAAACGGACAATATAGTGAAAGAGATAAAACATATTTTCACTCGGTAGTTATAAAAGAGGCTACTAAAGAGATTAACTTTTCAGAAAAGGTAGTAGAAGAGCGACTGGATATGGAGTAGTGTAAAAATGAAAAAGAGAATAACTTTAATAATGAGTATTTTAATAATTTGTATTCTAGCGGGTTGTGGAATAATGGGCATGGGAAGTAAATCATGGATAGAAAAACAAGTATCGGATATAGAAAAAGTCTATCCAACAGGAAACCCAGAAGACTTATTTGAGAAATTCCCCAATGGATTTAGAATAGAACAAATAAGACTATTTAAAGAAAATGGAGTAACTCATAGTCTAGATTTGAAAATGAAAGGTAATAAAGAGACAAGAAAAATAGAAGGGGTAATAAAAAAAGTACAAATAGAGTCAAGTCCTTATAAGGAAACAATAGTAAAAGAAAGTAAAGTAGAATATATAAAAGATAAAGGCTTAGTTTTGGAAAAACTAGAGTTAATAAATGAGTTATTGTCTCAAAACTATTTCTTATTTCAAAAATTGAAACTAAATAAAGATATATTGAAGAAATTAGAAGTAAAAGAAAAAGGGTTTAGTTTCGAAACAGGAAGATATAATATAAAATACTTATTTACAAACAAGGAAATAGATAATTATTTAGGATTAAATAAAGAAAAAGTGAGTTTTGATATAAGAGGGGAATATAGCGAAAAAGATAAAACATATTTTCACACAATAATTATAAAAGATGATACAGAAAAAACGAATTTTTCAGAAAAGATAGTAGAAGAACCTGGGGATAAATAGTAAAATAAAGTATATGAGCGATTTTTTAATAGTTAAATTATTGATTTAGGAGATTGAGAATTTAATGTATAGTATATAGAACAGAAGGAACAAAATAATGAGAAAAATAGTAATAAGAATATTAACTGTAATTGTGATAATTGCTCTGTTAATAATTGGGAAAATACAAATTGATAAATACAGAATAAAAAGTATAACGCATGGAGAAGAAGGGAAAGCAGCAATAGAAAATATGTTGAAAATAATGGACGAAAAAGCCTTTACGTCGGAAGGTAAAATAAAAAGTTACAAAATAGATGAGGGTTATACTCATAAGAATCCGATGGGAGGGCTAACAGTTAGAGTTATAATTAATGATGATCCAGAATTAGATGTTGAAACAACATTAAATAAATATCCTTCGAGAGGAAAGTTAGAACATGGGGTGATGAGTGTGTCACCTAAATTGGCTAAACTTACTCCAGCCAAAGGAAAATTATATGATGAAAGTAATAAAGGAAATGAATAAGGAAAAAATATAGGTAATAATAGAACAATAGGAATAAAATGCTGAAAAAGATAGTGATAAGAATAGTTAACGGTAATTGGTGTATTAATAACAGGGGAAATGTATTTAGATAGTTATCAAAATAAGAGTATAGCACAAAGTAAAGAGGCAAAAACTGCTATAGAAAAAATGTTGAAGGGCTAGATGAAGAAGCTCTAACACCAGAAGGTAAAATAAAAAGTTACAAAATAGATGATAATTATACTCATAGGAATCCAATGGGAGGAGTTAGTGTAAAAATAGTAATTAATGGAGATGAAAGTCTATATTTAGGAACTATATTAAATAAATATTCATCTAGTAAAGAATATAACTTAGGTGTTCTTAGTTTTTCTCCTGAGTTACGTAAACTAATATATAAATAATGCGATTAAGAGTTATAAGAAGAAGTTAAATAAACACTGGATAACTCCGAAAATAGTGAATCGATTGTGGTAGACATTTTAATAATATATAAAAACCGTGAATCTAAAATAGCTAGATTCACGGTTTAATGTTATTTCATTTTTTCTAGTTCTTCGATAAGTTTTTCTTCAGTTAATGCACCCGGGAATCTATTTGCTATAGTACCATCACTATTGATAAAAATATGAGACGGGAATGAGCGGATTCCGTAATTTATTAAGAAACGATCGTTAACATCAAATAATACTGGATAAGTAAGATTAAGTTCTTTAGCTTTTGCCAAGATAACCTCTTTACTTTTATCGCTAGGATTTTGATTTTTGAAGACTTCATCGTTAGGAGAAGTAATAGATAAAAAGACAATATCCTCTCTAGCTTTTACTTTTTGATAAACTTTTTCAAGTTCTGGAATTTCGCGAAGGCATGGTCCGCACCAAGAAGCCCAAACATTGATATAAACTTTTTTACCTTTAAAGTCGCTAAGTTTAACTTCTTTTCCATCTTTATCCATTGCGGTAAAGTTATAAGCCTGAGTTGTTGTTTTCTCTTCTTTTTTTTCTTGAGAAGAGTTTGATGTAGTCTCTTTTTTAGGTTCTTCTTTTGAACAAGCTGTTAAAAGTAGCGAACTACTAAGTAAAGCAGCGCCTAATAGTGATAATTTTTTCATAAGTTAGTCTCCTTTTTAATTAAAATATCTCATAAGTGATACGAAAGAACCACTTAGTATTAATATACCAATCAGAATTAATATTATTCCAGAAATTATTTGGGTATATTTTAGAATGTTGGTGTTTTTCTTGAAAATTTCTAATAGTTTAGAAGCGAAAAATGCTACTAAGATAAACGGTAAGATAAATCCTAAGCAGTACACCAATACCAAAATTATACTCATAATTCCTGTGTGGCTAGAAGCGTACAAAAATACACTTGCTAGAATAGGGCCGATGCATGGAGTCCAAGAAAAACTAAATGTGAAGCCCATAAGAAAAGCTAAAACTGGAGTAGTTTTGGTTCCTTTTCTTTTTACTTTGTTTTTGATAGAAAACTCTTGTTTTAAAAAACCAATTTTGAAAACTCCAAGTTGAAGTAATCCCATAAAAACAATAAGTATTCCACTAACTATTTGCAAAGTTTTAATATTTTCGTTTAAGAAAATGCTAATAAAGTTTGTTGCAAATGCTAAAATGAAAAATGTCGAGCAAATACCTAAGACAAAGGATAGTGTATTTGTAATGGTATTGCGCTTGTTAAAGACCAACTCACCGTGTTCGTTTTGTTCTTTTTTACCAGCTAAAATTCCGATATAAATAGGTAAAATCGGAATAACGCAAGGTGATAAAAATGACAATAGCCCTTCTAAAAATAAAAGGAACATTTTCACAAGTGAAGTAGATGTGCTTAAATCTGTCATAAAACCTCCCATATTGATGTATTTGTAAGTGATATTAATAATTTTTTTCATATAAAAACTTACACGATAACTATATAATAAAATACTTATTAGTACAATTTTTATGCCTCAGATATGACTCAAAAATTACGATAGTAAAGCTTTATGACAGGTTTTTATCACTATTGTTACAAAACTGTTACAAGTATTGAAAAAACTTTTTCTACATCATATAATGGTATTACGTCAAAATTAAACGAAATTTAAAGGTATTTAAATGGAGTTAAAGACATATAGAAATTAGAATTTTGAAATAACAATTTAGAAAAAATAAAAATTTAGAAAATATTATTAGAGAGCGTTTAGCTCGAAATCAGATTTTAAGGAGAAATTATTTTAGATGAGTAAATTACATAAATTAGTAGCAACAACAGCAATCGTATCAACAGTAGCTTTTGGTTTAGCACAAGTAGCTGATGCTGATACTTACACAGTTAAAAAAGGTGATACACTTTGGGATATCGCTATTAACAATGGTACAACTGTTGATCAACTTATGCACGATAACAACTTAACTAGTTCATTAATCTTCCCTGGAGATAAATTAACTTATAACACAACTGTTAACCAAGTAGCTCAAGCAAAACAAGAAGGATACTACTCAGTAGTTTTAGGAGATACTTTAGGAAAAATTTCTAGTAGATTTGGTGTATCAGTAGACGAACTTGTTAAATTAAACAACATCTCTAATCCAAACTTAATCTACGTTGGGGAAGTATTAAGAATAGATGCGGCTGCAGCAGCTAAAACTCAAACAACAGCGGCTACAGTAGCAAAAGCATCTGTAACTCAAACTACATCAGCACAAACAGTAGTTAAAGTTGATCCAACAGCAACAGTAGCAGCGAAACCAGCAGCTACGCCGGCTCCAGCGGCAGCTCCAGCTCCAGCAGCGAAACCAGCAGCTACACCAGCTCCAGCTCCAAAAGCTGAAGTTAAACCAGCGGCTACACCAGCTCCAGCAGCTACAACTCAAGTAGCGTCTTCAAACAAAGCTGCAGCTATTTATCAAGCAGCTATGGCTCAATTAGGAAGAATCCAAGATTGTACAATGCTTGTAACTAACTCTCTTAAAGCAGTAGGAATTAACTTCCACGACTGGCCAGCGGGATATATGAGTTTAGGAACTGTTGTTCCAGCATCTCAAGCACAACCAGGAGACTTAGTATACTATGCTAACGGTGGTTTAGGATTTGCTCATATCGCGGTTTATGCAGGTAACGGACAAGCTATCCACGGTGGATGGAACGGAAACCAAACAGTAGTTAACAGTGTTAACGTTGGAAGTGGACCAGTATTTATCCGCGTAAGATAATTTGATAAAAAATAAAGCACTTTGAACATTTGTTCAAGGTGCTTTTTGTATATTTCATGCTAAAATAATGATATAAAGAAATAAGTCCCAATTTATTTTTGGGACTTATCTTATAGTAAAGTATATTTGATAAATGGAAATTTATGAATTTGGACTAAGAAAGTTCAGTTTGTAGTAAATCTTTAAAACAAAGTCCAGCATCGTGTAAATCTTTTTGATCAGGATGTGATTTTGATTCTTTCACCATATCCACCAAATCTGGTGTAACTTTGTGAATAAAATTAGGGTCTTTCCATGACAATATTTTAAAGACAATAAGTACCTTAGGGTCTATTTTTCCTTGGCAAACAAATGTTTTAAGGACGTCGTTACCACGTTCTTTCATAAAGTCTATATAATTGTTTATTGAGTCGTCTGCATGGTAATGCTCTCGTGGAACACCACAAGTTAAAAAAAGCGCTACTTTTTTGTCTTTTATCTCTTGAATGTTTACGAAATCTTGCATTTTTTTGTTAGCAGTTGTTTTATCTGTCCAAGCACCTAAGATATACAGGTCATATTGTTCTTGTAGTTTTGTTTTTTGTCTTTTTATATCTAGTAAAGTTACATCTGCTAGGCTTTTTATCTCATTATAGATAGCCTCTGCTACTTTTTTTGTGTTTTTAGTTTTACTTGAGTAGGCTAGTAATACTTTCATAATTCACCTCCGAATTGTAGTAAACTTATTATAACAAAAAATAAGAGAAATATATAGTAGATTTTTAAATAATTTCACGGAAAATGTTACTAATTATATTGAGAGAAAATTGCTTCGTAGGGGGTGGTTTTTTAGTCTTATAAAACGAGATTTATTAAGGCGATTAAAGGTTAACAATTGCTAGATTACGGGAAGTATAGTATTATAAAAATTATGATATGGAGGTAGAACTGATGGCGAAAATTTTTGATTTGACGAGTAATGCATCCTTTATCGTCTATAGGATAGAGACATTAACGAAAATGAAGACTTCAAAGAAGATGGTTTATAATTATATTGAATTGGAGAAAAAAAACGGGAAGCTTTCCATCAGAGCTTGAGTTTGTAACGAGTTTTTATGATGAAAAAACGGGAAGTAGTGGAAGTTTATTTAAAAATACTAAATTAGATAATTATATTTTAGCTTATACGGGAACGAATTATTATTTTGATCGAGAAAAGGATTTGTATGCTGATGTTGTAGGTGTTTGTCTTGGACAAGGAGAACATTATCCACCGTGTTATAGGTTTTATAAGAGAATGGTAAAAAAGTATGGTGAAAATATTATTTTAACTGGGCATTCTTTAGGTGGAAATATCGCCATGCGTGTTGCTTTAGAATATAATGTTAAAGAAACAATAGTCTATAACGCAGCGCCGTTATATTTAAAAGATGGTGTTGATATTTTTATGACGCCAGATATGGATGAAGCTTTATATTATGAGAGATTAGCCAGATATAATAGGAAAGTTAAGAAGATTGCTAAGAAAAAATTAGAATTTACAGGGTCTGTGAAGAGAATTGTTTCTGAAAGTGATATTTTCACGCGTATTTCGGAATTGTTGGGCATAGGTTGTTATTTAGGAGATATTTATATAATAAAAGATGCAGGGATACATGGTATAAAGGGGTTTTTAGGAGATAATCAAGAAACGATGGTAGCTCTTTTGGGAAATGGAGATGTTAATCATAAAAATATTGTTGCAGAGTATAAAGAATTTTCATTAGAAGATATTAAGTTGTTAGGTATGTTATCGAAAGATATTCTGACATCTTTGAGCGATCAGATTAACTCAACTTTGCAGAGCGAAACTGTCTTGAATAGTTTAAATAAAAATCCTTATAGTGTAACATTTAACAACTTTATACAGAGCGTGTTAGATGAAATTGAGAAGAGGAAAAAATCAAATGTAAAGTAAATATTTCATAGAGTAGGTGATAAGGTAGGGTAAATACTAGAGAGTTTTAAAATATTTAAGAGATTGTTAATATACTTAATTATATGAATCTTCTACATATTAGGTGCTGAAAAAAAGAAAAAATGATATAATATAGAAGAGTCTATGCGAAAAAGTAGAAAAACTAGACTATGAAATAATTTATAATTAAGGAGGAGCTCGGATGGCTGAATATAAAATTTTAGTAGTTGATGATGAGGAGCCGATTGCAAAAATTCTAGACTTTAATTTGAAAAAAGAAGGTTATGATGTAGTTATAGCGAATGATGGAGAACGCGCGGTTGAACTTGCATTTAGCGAAAATCCGGATTTAATTTTACTAGATTTGATGTTACCTAAAAAAGATGGTATGGAAGTTTGTCGTGAAGTTCGTGCGAAGAAAAATATACCTATAATAATGCTAACCGCAAAAAATAGTGAGATTGATAAGGTGCTTGGATTAGAATTTGGGGCAGATGACTATGTAACTAAACCATTTTCTACAAGAGAGCTTATGGCTCGTGTTAAAGTAAATCTTCGTCGTGTTTCAAAACAACAAGAAGATGTAGAAGAGGAAAAAACAAGTGAACTGGCAATAAAAGATATAGTTATTTATCCAGATGCATATGTTATTAAGAAAAATGGTAAAGAGATCGATCTTACACGTCGTGAATTTGATTTGTTTTATTATTTAGCTCAACACCCAGGGCAAGTTTTAACTCGTGAAAACTTATTACAGACTGTATGGGGATATGATTATTTTGGAGATGTGCGTACAGTTGACGTTACGGTAAGACGTTTAAGAGAAAAGGTTGAAACTGATTCTTCGCAACCAGAATATATTATGACACGTCGTGGTGTAGGATATTTCATAGGTGAAGAGTAATGAATTTATTTAATTACAAGAATGTTAATAGACGTTGGTTTTCGTCTATAAGGGTTAAGTTCGTTGTTGTCTATGTTCTTGTAAATATAATAGCTCTACAACTGATAGGGCTATTTTTTACAGCGCAACTTAGAACGTCTAATATAAATAACTTTGAACAAAATATTATTGAACAAGAAAAAATCCTGAATTACCATATTCGTGAAGAGTTAGATAAAGATGGCAAAAAAACTGATAATGAAGAGCAAACAGATAGTGCATCAACGGATGGAGAAAGTATCAAAATAGAAGGAGATGTTGCTTCTGCTAATGCTAAGAGTGGTATTGCAAAACTTATTAGTGAATTTAATATACAAAAATTATTATCTGTTAGTATTATTGATAATAACTCTAAAGTTGTAGCTTCATCATCTAAAAATGGAAATGACGAATATTTAGCTAAAAGGTCATTTGACCCATTAGTTAGCCAAGTATTAAAAACAGGAGAAAGTGCGAAAAAAATTCAGAATAACGTCGAATTAGGAAAGAGGGTTTGGATTTATGTCAGCCCTATAAAGCAAGGGGATAAAATCGTAGGTGTAGTATCATTGATGGCTGATATAGAAAGTGTTTATCAGGATGTTAATGGTATTACTAGAATCTTCATTATAGGGACAGTACTATCTATTTTAATTACGACAATCATAGGTTTTGTTGCCTCGAAGACAGTTACAAGTTCTATTGAAAAAATGAGTTCTCAAGTTAAAAAAATGGCGTCTGGAAACTATGGTACGGTTGTTGGGATTGATACTAATGATGAAATAGGCGACTTGGCAAAAGTATTTAATAAGATTTCTAAAAGGATAGAAGAGGAACAAGCGGTAACTGAGACAGAACGTAGAAAGCTAGCGACTATTATCGAAAGTATGATGGATGGTATTATTACGACTGACAATAATGGTCGAATAATCTTGATTAATACTTCTGCAGAAGATATGATTGGTGCTCGTGATGAGGAGATTTTTATCGGGAAAGATGCGTTGAAAATCTTGAATATTACAGAATATGAACATATCGGAGATATTATCGAGGCAGAAGATAGTTTACTTGTTAATACTTCGAAAACTGATGAAAGTTTGTTATTGCGTGCAGAGTTTTCAAAAATAGTTAAAGAAGAAAAAGAAGACTTGACGCAGATGTCAACGGAGTTAGAAGGATATATTATAGTTCTTTATGATGTAACGGATCAAGAACGCCAAGAAAAAGAACGTCGCGAGTTTGTTTCGACAGTATCTCACGAATTGCGTACACCTTTAACAACGATGAATAGTTATATTGAAGCATTGGAAGAAGGGGTTATAAACGATAAAGAACTAGCTCCACAGTTTATCGATACTATCCACAAGGAAACAAATCGTATGATTAGGATGGTTAATGAGTTAATGCAACTAGGGAAAATGGATATTAAAGAAGAGCATTATGAAAAAGAATTTATAGATATTAATAAGCTGATTGAACAAATATCTAATAGATTTGAATTAACCCATCCAGAGAAGAATTTTATAAAACACACTTCAAAAACACCTATTTTTGTTGAAGGTGATCAGGATAAACTTACTCAGGTGTTCGATAATATAATGAATAATGCCATAAAATATTCTCCAAATGGTAAAAATATAACTATTCGAGTAAGACAAAACTATAATCATAATAGGGTTAATATCTCAATAAAAGATGAAGGTGTTGGGATACCGCTAGTGCATATTGATAAAATATTCAATAGATTTTATCGTGTTGATAAGAGTCGTCAAAGAAGTATGGGAGGGACAGGTCTTGGACTTGCTCTTGCTAAAAACATTATTGAGGCACATAAAGGTCGTATTTGGGCGCAAAGTAGAGAAGGTTATGGGACGATTATTTTTGTAACTTTACCTTGTGAACGTATAGACGATGAATGGTTGTAGGGAGGCTTGTATGAAAGGTATAAAAAGAGAACAGTTTAAATCTATTTTGTTAGTATGTTTGGTGTTTTCTAGTTTATTATTATCGTATTTAATAATAACTTATAAACCGGATTATGAGTTGTTCACTCGACAAAGTCAACAAAAATTACCAGAAGCCGATAAAAATAATTTAGTTGGATTTTTAATTCCGGATTCTGTGGTAAAAACATATCCAGGCATGAGAGAAGAGGCGGTAGTTCCTAATTCTATCACCAAAATAGCAACTGTCGAGGCGGTAAAAGATAAGAGAGTTCTAAAAGAGTTATTAATAGAACTAGCTAACAGTCAAAGTACCGAAGTCCGTGTTCGTAATCGTAATATAGAAGATATTACAACGAATAGTATTTCTGAAAAAATATCAATAAATTACCAGGAAACATTGGATTCATCACTTGTTAAATCTCTTTTCTTTTCAGAAGAAAATTCTAATGTTAGTCTGGAGTTTGACACTGTAGTACTGTTAAAAGATAGACCGAATATGCTGTATTTGTATAAAAAAGATGATAAGAACTATCTTCAAGTTACATTAAAAGAAGCGGTTTATGACAAAATAAATGAGAAATTCAATGAAACAAAAAAAGATTATGCCAAATATAGTTTAAATAATAAATTTATTTATTTAAAAGAGGCTGATGAAGAAAAAGTAATTGATGAGTATAGTGCGGAAGAGGTTAATATAACTCGTCTTGCAAAAGATGTTTTTGAGAAAAAAGATGATGTTCGAGTTGGGACTGATAATGAGATAACAGATGGTTATGCTATTTTAAAATCGCAAAACTACAGACTAGTTTATACGAATCCTTCTAATGAGGGAGGAAAAGAGGTAGGTACAACTGTTGCGATAAATAATACCATTAATTTCTTAGAATTAGGCTATGCTAGTGATACAAATTACCAGTTAACAACCTCACTTGACGGTATAACAATATTCCAAGAAACACATAAGGAATCTATTGTTTTTAGTAAAGAAGGGCACGCGGACATAGTTTCTGAAGATAATAGTAACGGTATATATCGACTTACTTCTCCAAAAAAATTGACGAAAACATATTTATCTTCTAAAGAAGTAAACCTCTTTGAGGTAGAAAAAACGGAATATGTCATTAACTATCTATATAACAATACTAATTTAAAAAATGTAACGGATATAGTTTTAGGTTATGAAAAAACTTATAATAAAGAGAATAACAGTTTTAGTTATACACCGGCCTGGTATGTAAAATATAATAATCGATATATAAGCTTTAAGAAAATAAAAGAATTAGTAGATGGAGGAGGAAAACTATGAACTGGGGAAAAATGAAGAGTTTATTTATTTATTTGTTCATTGCTCTAAATACCGTGCTACTAGGTTCTTATATTTACACAATTCAAAAACATAAAACAGAGATAGTTCAAGAAAAAGAAATCATCGAAAAAGCTATGAAAAATGACAACATAACTGTAGAAGAAAGTACGAGTAAAAAGGAAAACTTAGGTTATGTCAATGTTACAATAGCTAGTTTTAAGGATTTTAAAAAAGAAAACTTGGGCTTGAAGTATGATGTTGAAACTTCTGATAAGGCATCTGTTTTAAAAGTTAGTACAGATACAGCTATAACAAATGTGTCTAAAGGAAATTATCGCGCGGAGCTAGATGCCTTTTTATTAGAAAAGTTCAAATTCGGTTCAGAATATACGTTTTCTAGTTATAGCGCAAAGAGAAACGAGATTGTTTATGAGCAACAAATCGATGGTATTCGAGTTTTTGAGAATAAAAACGCTAGAATAGTATTTGAAGTTGATTCGAATGGGGATGTGAAAAAACTCTCTCTTACTGGAGTTACTAATATAAAGAAAGATAAAAGTGAAACATTGGTAACGCAGATGCAGGCAGTTAACAGATTGTATCATGAAGACTTGATTCCGAAAAGCTGTAATGTAAAAGCTACGTTAGGGTATTATACTTATATTTCTCAAACAGAAAACCAAGTATTAATACCTACGTGGAGTGTTATCTTAACGACAGCTGATGGGAAAATAACTACGTATTATGTAGATGCAATAAATCTTAATATCTTAAATAGGCAAGGTGCAAATACCAAAAGCTAACTAATTATAAATAAAAAAACTAGGTGTTAATAGATAAATCATTTCCGTTAGGATAGATTATTTATTAACACCTAGTCTTTAATTTTTATAATTTAATTATTCGGCAAGATAAGCTTTAAGCATCCAAATATTTTTTTCTAATTGAGTTTTAACACCAAGGGCAAAATCAGAAGTCCCTTGATCTCCTTCTTCTTCAGAAAGTTCCATAAGGGTAGAAAGATCTTTTTTCAATAATTCAAAATCGTAGAATACAGAGGCAACCATTTCAGAAGTAGTTTCTTGCTCAGTTGCTTCTTTAATAGTAGCTAGTTCTAATGCACCTTTAAGTGTAGAAACTGGGCGGCCTCCTATTGCTAATAGTCTTTCAGCAGCTTCGTCTAAAGTTGCTGTAGTGTAATCATAGTAATTTTCAAATACAGTGTGTAAAGTATAAAAACTACGACCGCTAACATACCAATGGAAGCTATGTAATTTTGTATAAAGTACTGTAAGGTTTGCTACAAGTTTATTTAATTCGTGTTTATGTTTCATTTTTCAATCTCCTTTATTTAATAATTATATTTAGATTATAACACTCTGGATATGAGATGTAAAGACTATTGCACCTTAATAGTTAGTGGGAATTGTTATCAGTAAAATAATAGTTTGGTAAGTTAGTGCTATTAACAATAGATTTTTCCGGTGAGAGATAATTTCTAAAAAGTAAGTACATTATTTGAATGCGGAGGGATAATTTTGTTACAATAAGAATAAAGAAAGGAAGAATAATGGCTAAGATTTGTATATTTTTAATTAACTTATATAGAAAATATATTTCCCCTTATACAAAGCCGCGTTGTAGGTTTTCTCCGACTTGCTCAATGTATGCGGTAGAAAGTTATAAGAGGTTTGGTTTTTTCTTGGGGACGTATTTAACGGTAAAAAGATTATTAAAGTGTCATCCGCTATATAAAGGGGAGTATTTTGATAATGTTCCGTTATTTAAAAAGGATATTTTCAAATATAATAGAAAAAAAGAAGACTAACACACTGTTCAAATTAAATTAGGTGTTAGTCTTTGTTTTTTTAGAAAACCGACAAAATTTGTTGTTTTGTTGGTTTAAAGGCGGAATTTGTGTTTTGGATAAATGAGACTATGCAATCGAGAATCGTCGAGGTGATTAATAAAATTAAGTTGCCCAACGACAATAACGGAATGCCCCTAAACTATAATATTATTTGTGAAGTAAGTCCTCATTATTATCCACAAATTTTAAATATAAATGTTATTTTTCGACGCTATTTCCAGCATCTACCCATGCTGCAATTCCGCCCGGGAATCTATAAACATTTTTAAATCCAGCTTCTTTAGCTAAAATAGCTCCGACGTGGCTACGTTCGCAACCTACAAATCCGCAGTAAACAACGATTTTTTTATCTTTGTTATCGCCTAAAGCTTTTAAGAATGCAGCTTTTTCTTCAGGTTTTACATCTTCTACTTTTACAGGTAAAACAGCGTTAACAGCAGATGGAATGTGAGATTTTTCGAAGTTTTTTGCTGGCATAGTGTCAACAAGAACCATTTCCTCTTTTCCATCAATAGCTTTTTTAAGTTCGTCAACACTCATAAGATTGTAGTCCCCAGTTTTCACCGCTTTTACTAGTTTAATAGCAGCTTTTTCTACATCTACTTCTTTTCCGTCTTTATAAGTACGCATAACTCCGTCGCTGCTATTACTACTGCATCCCGCAAGAGATACGGCTAATAGAATACTTGATAATGCAAGTGTAACTTTATTTGTTTTTTTCATAAGTAATATCCTCCTAATATTTTTACACTTTTATTATAACACACAAAGATTGATAAATGAAATATTTTTAGTAAAAAAATTTAAGAAATAAGAATTAGAAACATAAGTTTTTTAGTTATTTTCCAAGAAATTATAACGCGGATTATATAATAAATAATAAAAAATAAATTAATTTATTAATGATATATTTTGGGAAAATAAATATAAAAAAGCAATGTAATCGGAAAGATATGTATAAAAAATAAAAATACAAAAGAGAATAGGCTTTAAAAAATAGGATAAAGTTTTTAGAGACTAATAAGTGTAGTAAAAAAGCTTCTTAAAATAGTTGAAAAAAATTTTAAAAAGGTATATTATATAAGTTAACAAAAAACAATGGGGATAAGGGATGAAGGAAATCTCCAATTGATATTTTATTGTGAGTAAGGAGGCTTGTTTTATGAGAAAAAGAATACTAGGAGCTTTGACTTTTATCGCTGCTGTTGGCGGGGTTATTTATATGAAAAATAATCCAAAATATAAAGAAATAATTCAAACTGTTAAGACCGCTGATGCACGTGGTTTGTATGAGAGAATTATTTTTGAAAAAGATAAGCTGGCATTTACTACGAAATCGAAAATTAAAGATTATAAAATTGATTATGAAAGTATAAAACATATTGGGGAAAAAATTTTTGCTCGGCTAATAGTTAATAATGATGAAAAATTAAGTATTGATACCGTAATTAATGAGGGAGAGCCTTTAGTGGAAGAGGTAAAACACTCTAAAGAATTAGATGAATTATTAAAAGAAGAATAATTAATTATTAATTTTATTGTAGGAATTGGATATATAGATATCAATTTTTAAAAATTTATTATTATATTGAATTTTATATTGATGTATTTATTTAGATAAAAGTTAGAAATAGTTTTGGACGGCTTTTATCTTTTTTTGAGGGTTATAGAAATAGGTTTTAGGTAAGGGGTATTATAAATATAGCAAATAGTTAAAGGAGTTTATAGCTGTTAATAGTATATATTATACAGTTGTCTAAATTAAGGTTGAGAAGATGATTGAGATAATAGTAAATTCAAAACATAAAAAATCATTATTAGAGTTAGAAAAAATTGAAAATATCTTGAATCGAGAAAAAATTGAATATAGAGTTTTAAAAACGAGTGAAACAAAAAACGCGCAAAAGTTAATGGATGAGGTTTCTTCAAAGCAAATTATTGTAATTGGTGGAGATGGAACAATAAATGAGGTTATTAATAACTATCATGAAGAAGATATTATATACTTGGCGCAAGGATCAGGAAATGATTTAGCACGCTCATTACAATTAGAGAGGAGTTCCTCTTGTATAATAAAGTTGATAAATTCTAGTGATTTTAATGTATACGATGTAGGAGATGTGAATGGTAAAAAGTTCTGCTCAGGGTTTGATATTGGTTTTAATGCAGATGTTATAGAGCGAGTAGAAAAATCAAGACTAAAGAAATATTTCGGAAGTTATATTTATTTAGTTGAAGGTGTTATAACTATTTTAAAACTTAAAAAATACTATGCCAAAATCCAAGTAGGAGACAATATTTTAGAAACAAATAACTTGCGTTTACTAAACCTAATGCTCCAGCCGTATGAAGGTGGAGGAATTAAGTTTTCTAATACAGCTACAGGACGAGATGGGCAGTTTCATATTATGATAATGGCTGATATGTCGTGGTTTAGATTTGTTTATAATTATATCTGCTTGTTATTACATAAACATGATAAATTAAAGGGTGTCCAAATTTTAAAGGCGGATAGTTTATCAGTAGAAACATCGCAATCACATTACCAAATTGATGGCGAGTTAGTTGCTAAGGACAAAAAGATGCAACTTAAATGTATTAAAGAATTTTATAAGATTAAAAAAGAAGAAAGAAAATAATTATAGTTTTAGGAAATTAAAATGCTATAATTTGCTGAGGTAGTAAGTCTTTTTAGATTTACTACTTTTCTCTTTGTATATAAGATATATTGTCTATAATATTTGGAAACGAAACTTGTGAAATATATAGTTATAGAGTGGTCGGTGATTAGAGCCAATATTTATGATATAACTTTAATAAAGGAACAGAATTTATTATAATAAAAACAGTAGTATGAGTAAAATTTGATTTTTTCTAAGTAGCAGAAAGGGACTATAATTTTATGAAAGGTGATATAAAAAAACATTATTTATATAAATACAGTAAATATATCTTTTATAAAAAATGGGTGAGGTATGAAGTTTTTCAAAACTTGAGTCAAGAGGAAGTGGATGAGACTTGTGTAGAAGTTGCTCGAAAAACAAAAACACTAGCGTTAGTTTTTGGAATTTTATATCTTGTTATTATGTTTATGTTAACGATGTGGGTAATAATGAATCCTTATCAAAATATGTTTACAAGTTGGTATTATAATACTTTAGAGGCTGTATCACCACTTATTAATGGGTATTGGGGTAGTGCACCTTATGAGAAAAAAGGAACTGTTCTGCTAATTTTTATAGAAGTATTACCTATCTTTATTCTTGATTTAATACCGTTGTTATTATTTATTTTAATATTAGATTATATATTGTTAAAAAGAAAGTTAAATACTATAGCCAGATGTAAGGAGTATTAAGCTGGCAAGTCGTTATTTGAAGATGATTAATATTTCATGATGAGTGATTAAGGGGAAATCCAAAAAATTCCTAGTTAAATTGTAAGAAATATCTAATAAGGAGATGATTTTAATGATAGAATGGATTGAATATTTTTTAATAGGACTTGAAGAAATTTGGAAGAATAGGCTTTTTAGACACGCGACAATAACGCTTTTAGTAATATTTATGCTTATTATTTTTCGTAGATGTAGTATTGTTCGCCAAAGTAAAGGATCTTTTTTTGCGCCTTATCATATAGCAGACGGGAAGCTTTATATTCATAATGCATTTGTTATTAGAAAAAGAATTATTCCATTAAAAGAGATAAAATGTATTAGAATTTCTTGTTTTCGTGGAAGAAGTGGGGGAGGAAAGAGATATATGTTATACATCGATAATAAACAGGGTAAAACAACAGCCATTATTTTTGGAAAAGATAAGAAAAATGATAAGTTAATAGAGGAGTTAATTAAAGAAAGCAGAAGACATGGCGTTAAAATCACCAATATGTCTACATTTTTAAAGTTTTAGTTTGAAGAAGAATACCTTATTTTATAAGGTGCTCAATAGAGTTAAAAAAGACAAAAAGGAATTAGAAAAATTATGGGAAAATTTGAAGATTTTGATTGGGGAACTTTTTGGGATGATAGTGAATATGCTTTAGAATCTCATGTAGGAAAAGAACCGACTGATGAAGAAATAAAAGAGATTGAAGATGAGCTAGGGTATAAGTTGCCGGAGTCTTATATAGAATTAATAAAAAAACATAATGGAGGGATACCATTTGCTACAGTTTTTTCTACTAGAGAGACAGCTGTTCATATTGAAAGTATTTATGGTATTGATAAAACGAAACTGTACTCACTTTGTGGTGAATTAGGAAATGAGCTTTGGTTAAATGAATGGAAGTATCCAAATATAGGGATTGCTATAGCTGATACTATTTCAGCAGGACATCATATGGTATTTCTTGATTATAGAGAATGTGGGTGTGATGGTGAACCTAAAGTGGTACTAGTAGATCAAGAAGATGATTATCGTATTTATCAACTGGCTGATAATTTCGAAGATTTTATAAGAGGTCTGCGAATTAATCCATATAATATTACAAATGAAGATTTCTTAAAGTGCAGCGAGAAACAAAGATTAGAAATTATAACAATATTAGATAAAGAAAGTGATTATGAAAGTATTATAGAATTTCTTGAATATGTTGAAGTTCAAAACTTAAGTGCAGAGTTTATAGGAATACTAGCGAAAACATACAATAATGATAATAGGTTAGAGGATGCTATGAGGATACTGGATATGATTCCGGAAAAAGAACGTGATGCCACTTGGTATTATCGTTATGGATATTCTTACTCACAACTATCATCAAATGATCGTTACAGGATTGAAGATGAGGTATTGCAGGCTCTTACTATGCTGGAGAAATCTATAGAATTGTCAAAGGATAATCAGGTTATAGAGTGGTGTATGGAACTTGTTGAGTTTCATAAATTTAAAAACATACTCGAAAATAATGAAGTAAGATTTCCACTTACATATAAACAGTATAAAGAATATAGAAATAATTTAGTTAAATTAGAAGAAAATAAAAAATATAAACAGATTACACTAGATGATGTGAAGAATTTTAAAGATATTTGGGATATTTTGGAGCCGATGTATTGGACGATAGATATATATAACTCTTATGAAAAATATCTACAATCAGCTGAGTTGTTTACCTTGGAACAAAGATATCTGAATGCAGTAAACTGGTATCTTATAGAGGTTAATAACGGAGGGCATTTGCAATTTTTAAATAATTTAACAGGAATAGTTTGGGAAGATACGCTCAAAGGTTTTAGATTATTTGGTATGACGGAGTTAGCCGATAATTTTCAAAAAGTAGTCGATTTGTTTGGAGGAAGTATTCCTTTTGATAATGAGGAACGTTGGAACGCGTTGGAAAGTATGGATGATAACCTAGAGGGATTTTTAGAACAAGCGGATAACTTTGTTTATGACTATGAGGGGATTTTTGAAGATACCTATATTAGAAACCATCCGGAAAAATTTATTTTTAAGCAAGATTTAGAGTAAAATATGGCTGTTTGCTCGTTGGTTGGTCAGCTTTCTAAATTGTGGGAAATAATAATTTATGGAAAGCTGTGGATTAAGGTGAAGGAGAAAGTATGAAAGCTTATTATGTATGGATTGGGACATTTGAAGAAAGTGATTTTGAACAATATTGGGATAATGAGCTTTATGAAAATGAAATAGAACAATGGAAAAAAGGGGAGAGAACTAAGCCGAGCGAGAGCTTAAGGTGTTTTTTTGCAGAGAAATGAGCTTAGAAGAATTAGATAAAAAAGATTTTTGGTTTTCTTTTAGGCCATCTTTATGCGATGTGTGTGAGCTAGGAAAAGACTATATTGCAGATTTAGACGAGTTTCAAAGGAAATGTAAGGATAAAGGGATTTTAGAGGGAAATGTAATTTGGGCTGCTTCAGTAAAGGATTTTCCGGATTTAGAACCAGAGGTTTGCAGTAGTATGCACTATGTCGAAATGATAGAGGTGTAAATAAGCCGATACAAGATAGCAGAAAATAGTGTGATTTAGTGGAATAAAATTTGATTTTATGTAGTCAAGGAGTGAATCGACATTTATCTAAGTATTTTGAAGGGGAAATGAAGAGAAAAAATACGATATGCTTGTGATTTAGGAATCTATCATAACAGAACATCTTCTAAAGATGTGGAATAAAGAATCACAAGCATATCTATAGAGGTGTAACAATTCATCTTTTAACAAATGGCACTCTTACACAAGCATATCAAAAGTAGTCGATTAAACAATTTATACAGATTGTTGATATAATCTATATAAACCTAGTATTATACTCCATTGCTCTAGCTATTTTTGGTTTAGCAGGTTTATTAGTAATATCAAACTCTGTTAAAAGATTTTCAAAAGCTATTTTTCCTTTTTCAAAGCTAGTCGCTTCAAATTCAAGTTCGTAATCAACTATATCTTTTAGGAAGGTTGTTTTATCTAGTACCAATAACCCCTCTTGAGTTTTTACCTCATAACGCTGTGTTTCAATTTTTTGAATTAGCATAGGCGTTTTTATTTTTAGATTAAGTCTTTCCAACTCACTCATAATTTCGTTAGGTAAGGTTGGTAAAACAGTTGGTTCTTTCGGGAAACTCTCATCAAGAGGTACGTTGATTTCGATATTTTGTGTAGCCCCTTTGATTTTTAGAGTCATTTCCGTTTTGTTATTTGTATAGCGAATACGTAAGGCAGAATTTGCCTTTTTGAAGCTTTCGTTTGCATCATCATAATAAAAGTTTTTATTGATTATTTGCTCTTTGCCAGCTAAGTTGAAGGCAGTATATAGTTTTTTATATTCTTCTTCGGTTAATAAATTTTTAAATTCTATTTCTATTTCGCGCATTACAGTTCCTTTCAGTTGGAATTTGATTTTTATATATTATTTTTCTTTTCTAAAGCAAGGACAAATGGTGCATTATTTTTTTGATTGATAAACTGATAGCTTAGTACTTCTACTTCTTTTTGATTAAGTTTTGTAAAATGGTTAAGCAAAGCTTCTTTTTCTACTTTTCCGTTCTCATGTCCCCAGTAAACAACAATTATAATACGACCGTTAATTTCAAGGTTGGTAAGAAATTTGTCTATTGCTAATAAGGTTGTATCCGCAAGGGTAGTTATCGAGTGGTCTGCATTAGGGAGGTAACCAAGATTAAAGACAACAGCTTTAATCGGCTCGCTAATATAGTTATCAAAGTTGCTATGTGAATCTAAAATGACTTCACATTTTTCAAGGCAGTTGTTTGTTTGTAGTAGTTTTAATGTAGAATCAATCGCTTGTTGCTGAATATCAAAAGCGTAAACTTTCTTTGCTGCACTTTGTGCTAAAAATAAGGTATCATTACCATTGCCACATGTTGCATCAACAACAATCGAATTTTTATCTATTACTTCTTTCAAAATTTTCTTACTAAATGCGAGAACTTTATCCATTTTCTCTATCCTCTTTCATTTCGTTAACAATATCGCTTAGTTCGTAGTAAGTGTCACATGCAATAGTAAAATCTAGTGAAGTATTGATGATTTGAGCGAGTATTTTTGCATTATCCGCTGTGGAGTTATCAGCACGGCCACTATTTTTCTTTAATTTTGATACTAGATTTTCAAGTTTGTTAATAAGTTCATCTTCAGTAATTTTATCTTCGTCATTATATTCACTAGCGTAGTTTTTAATATTATAGCTTAGTGAATTTTTTAGCGGTGGGATATAAAGTGCACGCAGGTTGTTTACTTGTTCTCCAACTTCAGCAGAAAGTTCTTGTAGTGTTGAGGTGTAAATATGCTCATCAAGAGCCCCAGCTTGCTCAATAATTGTAACAATGTGGTCATATGGATAAATTTCCATAAGTTCACAAGAAACAGTTGCAGCAGTTATATCATCGTAACATTGGGTAATAAGCAGATGATTATGCGGATTAACAGAGCTAAGTGTTTCAGGAGCTGTTGCATCAGCAAGGGTAAATCCTTCAACAGGATCAAACTGTGCAGCGTTGAAACACGAATCTAGAAAACTCTCTCCACCGATAACTTTAACATTTTTACCACTTTTAATAAGCAGTTGTGTAGTAAGTTCAGCAACCATAGGATGACCTGGAACAAGGTACATTACATCATTTTCTTCTGCTGCCTCGAGTATATAACTAGCAATGTTGTTATAAGTATTTTCAAAATTATCACTTTCAGTGTAGAATCTATCGCAAGTTTCAAATAAAATATTGTTTTGTTTTAAAAAATCAATTGCTGGATGTTCTTTTGTGCGTGCGATAATTTTTGCCGAGGTATTGTTTAATAATAAGTTTTTAATATTTTCTTTAATGTTTGAACTATCATTAGGTCCAAGTCCGATAATATAAATCATAAGTTACTCCTTACTTGTTAATCTAATTGTTTAGTGGCTTAAAAATAACCGATATAATCAAATTTGTGTTATAATTATTTTATTATGCTTTAACATAGTTATTATAACATAAATAATCTTTTAGGTTTATTAAATTATAGTATTAAGATGATATTGTTGATGAATTTACATATAATATTCAAGGTGTTATAATTAAGTTATAGTAAAGTATAAAAAAGGAGGATTTAAATATGTCAATCAAATTATTAAAAGTTGCTAAAGCAGCATTAAAAACACCAGGAGTTTTTGCAGGAGGAGTAGCTTTTGGAACAGTAGGGCTTAAATTATTATCAAGCAAAGATGCCAAAAAAGGTTATTCAGTAGTTTTATCAAAATTATATAAAGCAAAAGATGGAGTAGAAGGAACTATTTCTAATATTAAGCAACATGCTGACGATGTAGTTGCAGATGCTAAAGATTTATATGATAAAGAGAAGAAAGAAAGTAATTTATTAGAATTAGAGGAAAAATAACATGGAATTTAAAATATTGCATCTATCGAGCGGGAGAGCGAGAATCAGAGCGAATTTTCGCTTAACGCCAGATGTAAAAGCATATTTTAAAAAACAAGCGAAGAAAATTCAAAATATAAACAAAATTGAGTTTTATCAAGATGAATATACTTTTGCTGTTATTTTCAAAACTAATCAAAATGAGTGTCTAAAGAAATTTTTAGAACTTATAGATGTAGAGCAAATTAGAGGTTGTTACGAAAATCCAGTTTTAAAAGCTGAGGATACACCTTATACGATAATAGCGGATGCGGTATTTTGGCGAACAGTATCAAAATTATTTATTCCACTCCCATTAAGAACAGTTTATATATGGTGGAAGGCGTCTAAATATTTTAGAGATACGTTAAAATTATTAGCTAAAAAACAAGTTACAATGGAGACGCTTGATTCAACGGCGATTTTTGTTTCATTAGTAACAGGAGCGCGTGAAACAGCTAGTTCAATTATGTTTATTTTAGAATTAGGGGAGTCTTTAAACAATTGGTCAGAGAAAAAATCCGTTAAAGAGCTAGAAAAAAGTTTAACTTCGTTTGATAAAGAAGTTTGGCTTGTAGAAGATGAAGGTAATAGAAAAATACCTAGCTCAGAAGTAAAAAAAGATGATATCATTTTGATTTCTGAAGGAAATGAAATCTTATTTGATGGTGTTGTTGCTGGTGGTGGAGCAAGTGTTGATGAGAGTTCGTTGACAGGAGAAAGCTTCCCAGTAACTAAAAAAATAGGAGATAAAGTTTACTCCAATACTATAGTTGTTCATGGAGAAATTAAACTTAAGGTAGAAAATCCCCAAGTTAATGGACGAATCTATCATCTTATTCAATTGATGAAAGAGTCAGAAAGTCGTGAAGACACATACCACTATAAGTATATAAAATTGGCTGATAGTATCGTAAAATACAACTTTATAGCGATGGGACTGACATATCTTTTTACAAGATCGTTCGCTAAAGCAATTTCGTTTCTATTAGTAGATTATTCTTGTGCTTTGAAGTTATCTACACCTGTTGCTTACCTCACTACTATAAAAAATTTAATAGATAAAAAAATAGTGGTAAAAAACTCAGTAACGCTTGATAAATATGGAGACATAGATACTTTTGTTTTTGATAAAACAGGAACAATAACTGTATCAAGACCGTATATTCGAGAGGTACTACCATTTTATGAATATTCATATGAGGAAGTTGTAAAAATAGGAGCTTGTTTAGAAGAACATATTTACCACCCTATCGCTAGTGCAGTTGTTAGTAAGGCCGAAGAAGATGGTATTGAACACGAAGAAATGCACACAGAACTATATCATATTGCCTCTAGAGGTATTGTTTCACATATTGATGGAGAAAAGGTTGTTATAGGAAGTAGTCAGTTGATAAAAGATGAGAATATTCTAGTTACAGTTGACCAAGAGCGAATTATAGCTGAAAAACAAGAGCAATACAATTTGCTATTCTTAGGGTACAAAGGGAAATTGATTTCTATATTTTGTATAGATATTCCACTTAGGAATGAAGCAAACTCCGTGCTAGCTGAACTTAGAAATAAAGGGAAAAAGGTTGTTTTATTGACTGGAGATAACGACGTTAGAACCAATAAGATCTTAAAAGATATAACATTTGATGAAGTATATACTAATATGACACCTGTAACAAAGTTTGAATATATAAAAAAAGAAAAAGAACAAGGACGTCGCGTGTTAATGATAGGTGATGGACTGAATGATTCAGCAGCATTATCAGAAAGTGACATTAGTATTGTTATGAACGAAAGTGCTGATTTATCAAAACAGATAAGCGATGTAGTTTTACAATCAGATTCTCTTGATTCATTACTATTATTGTCTGATGTTTCTAAAAAACTTCGCGCTCAAATGAGTAGTAATGTCAAAGGTACAGTTACTATAAATAGTTCATTGATATTTTTAGGGCTTGTAAATGTTCTATCACCTAATTTATTAGCGTTATTACATAACTTAACCACGTTTGGAATAGTTTTGAAAAATTTTAAAATAAAATAGAATATGAATAAAAGAATGAGAGGATTAATGAAAAATCCTTTCATTCTTTTAATTTTCCAGAAGAAAATAAAATATAAGGAGTTTATCGCCTTAATATGCTATAATATTGTCATGAGTAAAAGCCGAAGTAAAGGGGTGATTAAATGGGTAATAAAGTTAGCGAAAATATTGGAAAAGAAATAAGTGCGAAAGTAACTAAGGTCGAGGCTAATGGCTTATATTTTCAGTTAGAAGATGGGGAACAAGCGTTCTTACCAAAGGAAAATATGCATGTAGGGAAGAAGAAAAAACTAACGGAAATTTTTTCGGAAGGCTTTGTAGTTAATGTAAAGATAAAAAATATCAAAAAAGATAAGGTTATTTTAACGCAAAAAGAAGAAAAAGTAGATAGCAGCACCCCAAAAACAGTAGAAGCTACAAAAGCTAAACATAACAAAAAGAAACCCAAAAAGTTAAATCAAGATAGTGCTAAAAAAGATAAAGAATCGAAAATTAATGAACAACCTAAACAACCTAAGCAAGAGGAAGATATACAAGAAGAACCTAAACAAAAGACTCTAAAAGATTTGAAGAAGTTACAATATATAGGTAATATGAAAATCTCAGTAGGGCGTGGTAAAAAATCAAATTTAACGAAACTGGCAGAAGAAAAAGAAGAAGTTATTGAACTACCGAAAGTCCCGGATGGCTTATTAGATGATATAATTACCTCTACAACTGAAGCGAGTGAAAAATTCTCAAAATTAGTTGAGGATTTAAAAGAACGAAGTTTGTTAGAAGAGGGAGGACGTTAAGATGAATAGTAATGTAGAACTAATTGAGAATTTTGATGTTCTATGGACTAAAGAAGATAGACTTGCCTTAGCTCTTTCTGGTGGAGTAGATTCGATTGTTCTTTTTGATCTTCTAGTAACAAAATACCGTCATACTTACAAAGAATTAGTCATTTTCCATATAAATCATGGGCTTCGTAAAGAGTCTTATGAAGAAGCGGAGTTTGTAGAAAAATTTGTAAACAACTATGATATAAGATTTTATAAAAAAGAGTTAGAGATGAATTTTCTAGCGCGAGATAAACATATTTCTGAGGAAATGCTTGCACGAGAACTACGCTATAAAGCATTTAATGAAATGGCGGCTAAAGAAAATATTACTAAGATTTTAACTGCACATCATAAAAATGATCAGGTTGAAAATATTTTGATGCGCCTATTAACAGGTCGCAGTATGGATTATAATTTGGCAATAGATAATAAAGGCAGACATGGGAACTTAACTATTTATCGTCCGCTATTAAATGTTTTAAAGAAAACTTTGGAACAGTATGCTCAGGAAAATAACTTGAAGTATTATACGGATGAAAGTAATTTTGACACAGATTATACGCGTAATAATATTCGCCATAATATTATTCCGTTGTTGAATGATGTTAGTACAGCGAGTTTTGATAATTTAATTAATTTTGCCCAGTATTATAAAAATATTAACGATGAGTTAAAAACTAGGTTACTAGCCAATAAAGATAATTATATTTTGGAAAAAAATCAAGAAAAAGTAGTATTATCAAGAGCCGAAGTTTTAAGCCTAAGCGCTGAAGAAATATATTTTTTACTAAAAGATATTTTGATGGCAGATTTAGGTGTTTTTGATGTAACGCAACGTGCACTTTTTAAAGTAGTTGAACAGTTGAGCAATAATTTGGGTAATAAAAGTTATGATTTGAAAAATAATTTAAAAATAGTTAGCGAATATAGTGTCATATATGTTCATAAAATTGAAAAAAAATGTTATAATGATAAGATGGAATTAATTATAGATGATGTTTGTAAAGATAAAATTTATAAATTTTGTCAGAGTGAATTTCTAATAACAACTAATAATGAAGAAGCAGAGATAGGTTTTAATAAAGAAGACTTACCGCTGCTTATTACAACAAAACGCCAAGGAGACAGGCTTCGACGCGGTAATATTACAAAAAAACTTTCAAGATTCTTTATTGATGAAAAAATTCCGAAAGAAATTCGTAGTCAGATTCCAATTGTCCGTAGTGGCGAAAAAGTGCTTGGAATAATAGGTTTAGATACTAAGATTAATAAAGACAAAAAATATGATTATTATATAAAAACGAAAGGATAGAACAGTGGAAAATTTATTAAAAGACATAGAAGAAGTTTTATTTAATCATGAGGAGATTGTTGCAGCTAGTAAAAGAGTTGCTAAACAAATAGAAGAGGATTATAGAAATAGAGATCAAGAGCCTGTTCTTATTTGTACATTAAAGGGAGCTTTACCTTTTATGGCAGAACTTATGAAATATATAGATATTCATATAGTGACTGATTTTATTGATGTTTCTAGTTATCATGGTGGAACTAGTTCAACTGGAACTGTAAAAATTAAGAAAGATATTGGTATGGATATTGAAGGACGAGATGTAATCATCATTGAAGATATTGTTGATACTGGAAGAACTCTTAAAGCACTTATCGATAATTTACATGAACGTAAAGTAGCATCAGTGACATGTGCGTCTCTAATTGATAAACCTGAAGCTCGTATTGTTGATGTTGAAGCAGACTATGTTGGTATAGTTTCACCGAATGCCTTTTTAGTTGGTTTTGGATTAGATTATGATGAAAAATATAGAAACTTACCATATGTCGGTATTTTGAAAAAAGAAATTTATTCATAAAAATGATATCTAATCTTAAGTAAGAAAACTATTAATAACTTTTAGAATTAAAAGTCAAAAAAAGTCAAAAATTTTAGTTTGATTTAAAGTGCCGTATGGTAGAATTTAAGTTAAGTTAAAATATATTAAACTTAGATAAAAATATATTAAAATTAAGATACTTTTAGGAAAATAGGAGGACATTGTCTATTATGAACAATAAAAAAAGGCAAAACCCTTTCCTTGGTATGCTTGCCTTAATCGTTATTGCGATTGGATTGTTTGCTTATTGGCAGCAGGATTTACCAGGGACTACAGAAAAATTAGACTACGCTAAACTTGTTCAAAACATTAAAGATGACAAAATAAAAGAGATTAGTCTACAAAGAAAAGATGAAAACTATAATGTAAAAGGAACTTTGTCAGATGGGAACAAGAACTTTGAAGCGTTAGTTCCAGCTTCTGATAATGAGGTTCAAAAACAAATAAATGAAAAAGCTAAAGATGGCAAACTAAGCGTAGTAGAATATAAACCAGCGGAAAAAACTGGCGCTATTCTATCATTCTTAGGAAATATTATTCCGTTTATTCTGATGATGGGATTACTTTTCTTCTTTATGTCACAAATGCAAGGTGGCGGCGGAGGTAAAGTAATGAACTTCCAAAAATCTAAAGCGAAAAAACTTGAAGGTGGAGAAACTAAAGTTACATTCAAAGATGTAGCTGGTGCTGATGAAGAAAAACAAGAGCTTGCAGAAATGGTTGAGTTCTTGAAAGACCACCGTAAGTTTACGAAAATGGGTGCGAAAATTCCTAAAGGTGTCCTATTAGAGGGACCTCCCGGAACAGGTAAAACATTATTAGCTCGTGCTGTTGCTGGTGAAGCAAAAGTGCCATTCTTCTCAATTTCAGGTTCGGACTTCGTTGAGATGTTCGTAGGGGTTGGGGCAAGCCGTGTTCGTGACCTATTCAAAGAAGCGGAGAAAAATGCACCATGTATCATTTTCATCGATGAGATTGATGCAGTAGGACGTAAACGTGGAAGCGGAGTTGGAGGAGGAAACGATGAACGTGAACAAACTCTTAACCAACTTCTTGTAGAAATGGATGGATTTGATGGTGAAAAAGGTATTATCGTAATCGCAGCGACTAACCGTGCTGATGTTTTAGATAATGCACTTCGTCGTCCAGGACGTTTCGACAGACAAATTAAAGTGTCTACACCAGATGTGCGTGGCCGTGAAGCTATCCTTAAAGTTCACGCTAAAAACAAACCATTAGCAAAAGATGTTGAACTTCGCTCATTAGCAGAAAAAACACCAGGATTCTCTGGGGCTGACCTTGCTAATATCTTGAATGAAGCAGCACTTCTTGCCGCTCGTGAAAATAAAAATAGTATAGAAAAAGCCGACTTAGATGAGGCTATGGATAGAGTAATTGGTGGACCAGCGAAACGTAGTCGTATCTACACACCAAAAGAAAAACGTTTAGTTGCTTATCATGAAGCAGGACACGCTATCGTAGGTATGGTTCTTGATAGTGCTGATAAAGTACAAAAAGTTACAATTATTCCACGTGGAGATGCTGGTGGATACAACCTTATGATTCCAGAAGAAGAGAAATACTTCCAAACACGTACAGACCTTATCGACAAGATTTGTGGATTACTTGGTGGACGTGCAGCTGAACAAATCTTCTTTAATGAGGTATCAACAGGTGCTCATAACGACTTCGAGCGTGTAACAGCAATCGCTCGTGCGATGGTTACTGAATATGGTATGAGTGAAGTTGTAGGACCAATGCAAGCTCCATTCCATGACCCATATGGTGGACGCCAACTTTCAAGTATTGGTAACTACTCAGAAGAAATGTTAAAAGAAATCGATATTGAAGTTCGTAAAATTATTAACGAATGCTACACTAAAGTTCTTCATATTATCGAAACTCATAGAGAACAATTAGAACTAATTGCACAAACACTTATCGAAGTTGAAACAATTGATAGAAAAGAAATTGTTGCTCTTTACCAATTTGGAAAAATGCCAAAAGACTTAGATGAGAAAGAAGCAGAACAACTAGATAAAGTAGTTAATAAAAAATACTACGAAGAACAAGCACGTCTAGCACAAGAAGAAGCTGCAAAAGAAGCTAAAGTAGTAGAAGAAAAAGCTGAAACTACAGAAGAAGTAGAAGTTATAGACGTAGAAGCAAAAGAGATAGAATCAGAAGAAATACCGTCTGAAGAAATAAAGCAAGAAGACAAACCTTCTGAAGAGTAATAATAAAAGAGAATTCCCGTAGAGAAATCTGCGGGAATTTTTATGTTTAGGCCAATAGTCCAAAAAAATTTTTAACATTAACTCTGCTTAAGTTTATAGAGTTAGAATAGTATATGGAAAAATGATATAATAGATTTTATAGTGTTATCGTTTAGAGAATGGATTAGAAATTTTGGAATGATTTATAAAGATTAAAAGGAAGAAAGTTGAATATCGGAGGAGAAATGAAGTATTTAACAAGTGAAGAAGTAAAAACTTTAAAAAAGAATATTAGTGTAATAAAACCTTATAAAACAACTAGAGAGATTATTACTTCTAATATTTTTACTTTTTTTAATGCCATGAACTTGGTTTTAGGGCTTTTTATTGCCACGACTTTAAGATTTGAGAATATGTTATTTCTAGGAGTTATCGCAGTAAACACGGCTATTGGGATCTATCAAGAAGTTCGTGCGAAAAATGCTCTTGCAGAACTTAGTCTATTAGGGCGTAGTAAGTATCGTGTTAATCGAGATAATGAAACGGTCGAAGTAGATTCGGAAGAAATAGTAGAGGGTGAGTACTTACACCTTAATCTCGGAGATCAAGTGCCTGTTGATGCCGAGGTCTTAAATGGTAGTATAGAGGTTGATGAATCTTTATTAACTGGAGAAAGTGATAATATTTTCAAGGCAGAAGGCGATAAACTTATGAGTGGTAGTAACGTAGTAAGTGGTAGTTGTCTTGTGAAAGTTCTTGCTGTTGGTGATGATAGTTATATTAATAAACTGGCAAAAAGAACAAAAGCATTCAAAAAATATCCATCAAAATTGCGTGATTATATGGATGGAATATTAAAGGTTATTTCTGTTTTATTAATACCAGTTGCTATTTTATTATATGTTCGAGGAGCAAGTCTAGGTCGTAGCTATGTGGACATCGTTTTGCGTAGTGCAGGAGCTCTTGTTGGGATGATTCCGGAAGGATTAATTCTTCTTGTTAGTGTTTCTTTAGCTGTTGCAGCGATGAAACTAGCACGTCGTAAAGTTCTTATCCAAGAGTTATACTGTGTAGAAACACTTGCACGAGTAGATGTTCTTTGTTTTGATAAAACAGGAACAATCACAACTGGGAATATGAATGTAGTAGAAATAGATGGCGAAGTAGGAGAAAAACTTTCGAGCTACTTAGCGTATTTTGAAGATGAAAATGCAACATCAAGAGCACTTAAAAAATATTTAAACTGTGAAAAAAAATGGCAAGTGGCAGAGCTAGGAGCATTTTCTAGTAAAAATAAATACTCATATATCAGACTTGCAGAAGGTGGAACATACTTTTTTGGAGCGTACGAATTTTTAGGTTTTGATACTCCGATGACAGAGTACTATGAAAATCTAAAACAACAAGGATTTAGGATTTTATCATTAGCTTATACAAAAGATAACGTAGATAAGCCAACCAATATGGAGCTTATTGGGCATGTTGTCCTAAGTGATGAGATAAAAGCAAATACAAAAGAAACATTTAAGTATTTTGAGTCACAAGGTGTAGCGGTCAAGATTATTAGTGGAGATAATCATATCGCAGTTCTTGGAGTTGCCAAAAAGGCTGGATTTAAAGAAGATGCAAGAGCTATTGATATGACAAAAGTATCAGAAGAAGATTTTGAAAGAGTAGTTTTGGAAAATGATATTTTTGGACGTGTAACACCAGAACAAAAACAACATATGGTAGAAGTGTTACAAAAGCACAAGAAAACAGTAGCTATGAGTGGAGATGGTGTTAATGATGTTCTAGCGCTTAAAAAAGCTGATATTAGTTTTGCGATGAATGGAGCGACTAGTGCGGCTAAAAGTGTTTCGAATATTGTCTTTTTAACAGATGATTTCGATGTGTTCTACGATATTCTTATGGAAGGTCGCCGTGTTATCAACAATATTCAAAAAGTAGCCTCACTATTTTTAACAAAAACATTTTTCTCGATTACTTTCTCAATATTAAGTGTAATTTTTGCATTAGAGTTTGCGTTTATTCCGATTCAATTTACGATAATTTCAGCAATAACAATAGGAATTCCATCGTTTTTCCTAACGTTTGAATCGAATAAAGATAAAGTCAGCAATCACTTTATGCGCGATATATTAACAAATGCTGTAATAGGAGGAGGAGTGCTGGTATTAAGCGTTCTGTTGACGAATTTTGTAATCCATAATCCAGCACAGGTAAAATTTATTTGTTTCTTACTGGCACTTGTAAATGGATTGCTTATGGTAACGAAGGTTAGTTTACCGTTTAATAAATATAAAGCAGTCCTATTAGTAGCCTTAACATTTGCAGCAGTGGTGGGGATATTTGCCAATATATTTATTTTGAAAAATTATTTTAATCCCCTAACTATAGGGCAGATAGCCTATATCGGTGTAGTTGGAATAGTTATCGCGGTAATTCATTATATGACAAGAAGAAAAAGATTAGTATAGAGCTAATATAAATAGATTAGTTATAGGAGAAATATATAAAAAATTCCCCGTTTAAGAGGTAAAGTTACTCTTGAGCGGGGATTAATTAATATTATTCAATAAAAAATTTATTATTAAATTTAAAATTGATATTTAAACTAGGAAAAATAGTTTCTCAGAGAAAGTAGTAGAAGATAAGATAGGTGAGGAAAATGAAGAATAAAAATCTGATGTAATGGAGTTATAGAGAAGTTGCTTTCTCTGTAACTCTTGTCTTTTTTAATAAGAATTAACTAATTTAACGTTTAGAGATAAAGAGTATTGGAGTAAGATTCTTGTTTGATTTATCGTAATTTGATTATACAGGAGCTATTTTTTATAATTTTGTCGCATATTAATTATAATACAATGCCAGAAGACCTATTTTTATAATCGATTAACTAAAAGAATTAAAGTATGATATAATAAATAAAAATAAAAAGGAAAATAGTCAAAATAATGAAAAAGATAATAACATTAATAATGAGTATTTTAATAATCAGTATTCTAACAGGTTGCGGAATAACGGGGAAAGGCAGTAGAAGTTGGCTAGAAAATGAAGTATCAGATATAGAAAAAGTCTATCCAACAGAAAATCCAGAAGACTTATTTGAAAAATTTCCAAATGGGTTCATTATAACTCAAACGAGATTATTTATTGAATCTGGTAAAAGATACAGTATAGATTTAGAAATTAACGGAGAAAAAGATATTCGAAAAATAGAAGGAAAAGTAAAAAAAGTATTATTAGAATCAGAACCATCATATAAAGAAACAATTGAAAAAGAAAGTAAAGTAGAATATTTAAAGGGTAAGGGGTTAGTTTTGGAAAAGTCAGAGTTAACAGATGAGTTATTACCTAAAAATTATTTTTTATTTCAAAAATTGAAGTTAAATAAAGATATATTGAAAAAATTAGAAGTAAAAGATAAAAGTTTTAGTTTTGAAACATATAGATATAATATAAAATATGTATTTACAAGTAAAGAAATAGATGATTATCTTGGGCTAGACAAAGGGAAAGTAAGTTTAGACATAAGAGGACACTATAGTGAAAGAGATAAAACATATTTTTATTCAGTAGTAATAACAGAAGATAGAAAAGAACTTTACTTTGCAGAAAAAATAGAAGAAAGGTAAGAGAGAAGGATGGAGAATAACACACTATATGCTTCAGATATAACTTACGAATTTGAAAAAGCAAGAATACAGGGTGCCAGTGACGACAATATTATAAGGGAGGCTTATAATCAAAGTAAAAAATCAATCCCTGAGGAGTTAGAATACCTAGATGATTTTTATGATAAAGATACAGGTTCAAGTAGAACTGCGTTTAAAGATAAAGATATTAGAAAATAAAGGAGGTTCATTCAAAGGGGATATCTACTTTGGTCGATATGATGACGGTGGTTTTAATTCGGATTTAGATGAGATAAATACTTATAATCGAATAATGAAGCTAAATAAGGAAGATATATTTAAGGTAATATCTCAATATAATTTTTGAATAAAAAATAACACAATAAATAGAGTTAGTAAATTTTATAAAATACACGGATATGGTAATTATGACCAAGGAAAAATAGCAGTAGAAAGAATAGTAAACACTGATACAATAGCTAAAAGATACATATCTTCAGAATATACAAAAGAACAAAAGAAAAAACACCAAGAAGATTTTTTTGATTATTTAGAGAGAGGTAAATTTAAGAATGTTGAGTAGATTTTTTAAAGTAATATTATTACTATTTATGGTAGCTCCAGTAATAGTCGTTTTGTATGATGTATTAGCAGCTCCTAAAGTCTTAACAAGAGAAAACAATAAGGGCAACGAGGTTGAACAGCTTAATAGATTAATGAATACAACGAGATACGCTGAACAAATAAGGAAAGCAGGATATCAAGTAGATGATTATGATTTGAAAATGATGGATAGAATTCCAAAGCTGGAAACTAAAGGAGAAACAAAATTCATTATTCAATCGCCTACTAATACCAAAGAAATATTTGTATATATAAATGGATATCGTAACCTCATAATTTTTGATAGGGATATGAGTATAATTGATAGTGCTATAGATCAAGGTAGAGATAAGAGTAGTAGGCTCGCAACAGAAGAAGAAAAGAATAAGTATGAAAAAGAGATAAAACAAGAAATAAACAAACTATTGGATGATGTTTATAAAGTTGGAGGAAAATAATGTTAATACAAGAATAATCAAAATAATATTCAAGATTATTACAGTGAAAAGTAGGTGTTATAATGAAAAAACTAAGTAAGAGCTGGAAAATATTTATAATAACAACGGTAGTATTAATAGGTAGTATATATGGATATTATAAAATAAATAATAGAAATGCAT
>ERZ772921.169-NODE-169-length-41734-cov-3.521654_pt1 | contig 41734 bp, 37 predicted proteins | sample MGYA00512117_ERZ772921 | MGnify/ENA primary metagenome ERZ772921 (study PRJEB29015, sample SAMEA2737944) | human oral metagenome | biome: human oral; feature: human-associated habitat; material: dental | place: China | collected 2150 ...
CTGCATACTTTAATGCAGGAAATGTATGCATAGATAGTAGAAAAATAAAAAAAGGTAATGTCTTTTTTGCTTTTTCTGACAATGGATTCGCGCTTTACCGCTCCTCCGTTTGTTTGACACAGCATTCCTCATGGGGTAAAATGTTTCACGTGAAACATAGAAGGGGGAGGCGGCCGGGAGGTGCGGTATCATGGGACGAATTATCGCGATCACAAATCAGAAGGGCGGGGTGGGTAAGACGACGACTGCCGTGAATCTCGCCGCGACGCTCGCGGAGGCCGGCCAGAGGGTTCTTCTTTTGGATTTCGACCCTCAGGGGAACGCGAGCAGCGGCCTGGGAGTGGAGAGGAGCGAGATCCGGAGCTCAATCTATGATGTAATTACGGGAAATTCCGGTATTGAGGAGACGATCCTTCGGGATTGGATGGAAAATCTCGACCTGATTCCGGCGGATATGAGTCTTGCCGCGTGCGATGCGGAGCTCGCTGATGTGGAGAATAAAAATCTCATCCTTCGGGGAGCACTGCGGCCCCTCCGGGAGAAATATGAATATCTCCTCATCGACTGTCCTCCGAGCCTTGGGACAATCACTGTAAACGCTCTGAGCGCGGCGGATACCGTTCTGATTCCGATTCAGTGCGAATACTATGCCCTGGAGGGCCTGAGACAGGTTTTAAGCAGTATAGAGATCGTGCAGGAGGCGCTGAATCCATCTCTTTTGATCGAGGGCATTGTCTTTACGATGTATGATGGGAGAATTCGTCTCTCTCAGGAGGTTGTAAGGACGGTGCGGAAGAATTTTCGGGGGAATATCTTCCAGAGTATGATTCCGAGGAACGTGCGCCTTGCGGAGGCACCGAGTCATGGACTTCCGATCACCGCCTATGACTCTGCCTCCAGCGGGGCGGAGAGCTATCGGAAGCTTGCGGTGGAAGTGATGAACAGGGAGGAGTAGGGATGGCGAGAGAGAGACTTGGAAAGGGTCTGGACGCGATTTTCGGTCCATCCTCATCCAGAGCTTCGGCCCATGCGGAGGGAGTGACGAAAAACGCGGGGAGAGCAGAGAGAGAAGACGGGGAGAAAAAGGCGGGAGAAAAGGAGCAGCTTGTTCGGATCGGATTGATCCAGCCGAATCGGAATCAGCCCAGGAAGGATTTTGACGAGGAAAAGCTCCAGGAGCTTGCGGAGTCCATCCGGCTCTACGGCGTGATTCAGCCATTGATCGTGAAAAAACAGGGACCGCTCTATGAGATCGTCGCCGGGGAGCGGAGATGGAGGGCAGCGAAGCTCGCAGGGCTTTCTGAGCTTCCGGTGATCGTCCGGGACTTCGATGAGAAGACGGCGAAGGAAATTTCCATCATTGAAAATATCCAAAGATCGGATCTGAATCCCGTGGAGGAGGCGATGGCCTATCAGAGTCTTCTCACGGAATACGGGCTCACGCAGGAGGAACTTGCGTCCCGGGTCTCAAAAAATCGTTCCACGATCACCAACAGTCTGCGGCTTTTGAAGCTGGAGCCCGAGATTCTGTCTTTGCTCCGGGAGGGAAGGCTGAGTCAGGGGCATGCGAGAGCGCTCCTTGGGATCGGAGACAGCGCGCTCCGGAGGAAGATCTCGGAGCGCTGCGCGAGAGAGGAGCTCTCCGTACGGGAAATCGAGGGCCTGGCCCGGGAAGGGCGGGGACGAAAGAAGGAGAAGAAGGGAAGCGAAGAGGGAAGGGAGCGGGAGCAGCTTCTTTTGGCCTGCCGGGAGCTGGAAAAGAGGATGAAATCCAGGCTTGGGACAAAGGTATCCATCGTTTCCCGGGATGGGAAAAGGGGAAGACTTGAGATAGAGTATTACTCTCCGGAGGATCTGGAGCGGATCTCCTCTCTCCTAAATATATGATTTGGAGAGGATTTCCGCATTAAAAGTCCGGCTCTGCGATGGGCATGCGTGAGAGAAGAAGGGACAGGGCTTTATGAGAGAGCTCTTTATCAGCGTAAAAGAGGGCTAAGTCCCGCGAGAGGACGAAGCAGGGAGCGCTATGGCGGAAGCTTTGGAGCGGAGCCATGCGGAATCCGCTTTTTTGTCCGAATCAAATTACCATGAAAGGATGGAAGAAAAGAGATGCCAGCTATCAATCATCTCGTGGCGGGAGGACTCCTGTTTTCCCTGATCCTGGCGCTTGCCGCCTTTATACTGGGGCTTCAGGCGAATCAGCGCTACAAGCAGCTCTACCGGCAGTATGATTATTTTATGCGCGGGAAGGACGCGGAGACTCTGGAGGATTATTTCGTGGATCTTCAGAGTCACGTGGAGCGGCTGGAGGAGGAGAAGGAAAATATAAAGGATATGCTCCGGATTGTGAATCGGAATATCCGGGCTTCTTTTCAGAAATTCGGCATCGTGAAATATAATGCGTTTGGCGGAATGGGAGGAAATATGTCCTTTGCGATCGCCATGCTGGATTATACGAACACGGGCTTTGTGATAAATTCGGTGCATTCCCGGGAGGGCTGCTTTCTCTATATCAAGGATGTAGATGTCGGTACGACGGGGGTGGAGCTCGGCGCGGAGGAGAAGCTTGCGCTTGAGCAGGCACTTGGCTACAGAGAGAAAGAGCAGTGAAGAAAAGGTTAAAGAGCAGTCTTCAAAAAGCGATTTTGATGATCGGCATATTTCTTGCCGCTCTTGTCATATACTTTACCCTCTCCTATCGGGCGGTGGAGCTCTCCAACCGGGTCTATTCCGTCATGGGAGAGGCAGAGCTGCCGGTGCTCTTTGCGGAGTCGGGGGGGATCCGCATCAATCCCATGCATGGCTATACGCAGGATATGGGAAATAAAACCGCGCGAGACTGTCTGACAGTGCTGCCGGAAGATCGGAAATTGAGTCTGAGCGCACTGGAAATGAACGGAAAGGTAGTTTCTGTTCAGTATGAGATCCGCTCTCTGGACCTTTCAAAGCTCATCGAAAACGGGACGGTGAAGGATATCACGGAGGATGGAGAGAAGACCAGGATTGAGATCCCGATTCAGAATCTCATCGAAAAGGACAGAGAGTATCTTCTCCGGCTCAGCCTGGACCTGGGGGAGAAGAGAGTCAATTATTATACGAGAATCCTTTGGACGGATAAGGACTTTTCTCCGCAGATGCTGGAGATCGCGGAGGATTTCACCAGAAAGACCTTTTCAAAGAATGATGCCAGGGCGCTGAGCGTCTATCTGGAAAGTGATGACACGGCGGATGAATCGACGCTTGCCCATGTGAGCCTGCATTCCAGCTTCAATCAGATCACCTGGGGGGACAGCGGAATGCAGCAGGACGGACAGCCGGAAATCTGTCTCAAGGAGCTCTCCGGAGATATGGGGGAGGTGCAGATCCGCTATGCGAGCTTTTGCAATGACAGGGACGGAAATGTGCGGAAATTTATGAATGAGGACAATTTTGTCTTCCGCTATGATCCGCAGAGAATCTTCCTTATGGACTATGACAGAAGGACGGAGGAGGAGTTTGAGAGCGCGGACTTTCGCTTCCGGGGAGAGAAGCTTCTCGTCGGGATTGAGAGCTCCTCCCGGCTCTATGCGAAGCAGTCGGATTCCACTCAGTTTCTGGCCTTTCGGAGCCCGGACGGCCTCTTTCGCTATGACAGCAGGGCAAAGAGCTGCGTCCGCATTTTCTCATATCTCTCCGAGGAGGACAAGGCGCTCCGCGCGGGCTATAGGGCGCATGGGATCAAGATCCTCGGGGTCAAGAATAACGGGGATGTCGACTTCCTCGTCTACGGCTATTTTAACCGCGGCCGTCACGAGGGGAGCTGCGGAATCCTCTATTATACCTATGACAATTCCGAGAATACCGTGGTGGAGAACTTTTTCCTGCCGCTTCCGGAGGGCTATGAGGTCCTGGAGGAGGATATCCAGAAGCTCTCCTATCTGAGCCCGAACCGGATGTTCTATTTCTACTACGACGGCAATGTCTATGGGGTGGATACGACGAGCTTTGAGCTGGTCACTGTCGCCGGGAATCTCGAAAATTCCGAATTTGCGGCCTCCCAAAGCGGGCGTTACATCGCCTATCAGGACAGCAGCGGGGAGGAAGGGCCCTATGAGTCGGAGCGGATCAGCTTCGTGGATCTCTCGGATGACAAGAGTCTGGAGCTTACGGAGAGCGGGAGAAAGCTCAGAGTCCTGGGCTTTATCGGTGAGGATCTGATTTACGGTCTGACAGATCCCAATGTCACGGGGGCCTTTACGCCTCAGCATGAGGTCGCGGTTTCCGAGCTGAGGATCGCCGGCCCGGATCTCAAGGAGAAAAGCCGTTATCAAAAGGACGGAATTTATTACGGAAATGCGGAGGTGAGCGAGGATCGGGTGCGCTTTGACGAATATCGTTTGGACGGAGGGGAGTTCCGGCTTGCGGGAAGTGACAGCATTATTTCCAGCAAGCAGAATCTGGATCCCGCCGCGGTGAGTGCGGAAAATCTGCAGGATCCGACTCTTCAGAAGTGCTGGTACTATGGGATTTCGGATATCGGGGGGAAGACGGTGAAGTGCTATTCTCCGAAAAGCTTCTCTTTGGAGAAGTCCTCGAGCATTGATTTGAATATTCCGGAGGCAAAGGGCAGGGAGCCGCTTTTCCTCGCGTATTCGCTGGGGCACTTCCGAGGCTCGAGCCGCACCATGCAGGGAGCCTGGGAGCAGGTCTATGAGGATTACGGCTATATCCTGGATGAAAGTGGGAGAATGCTCTGGAATCGGACGGATAAGGCGAACGCGGTCAATTTAAAGAATCCGAAGCTTTTGCCGGAGGAGCTGATAGCGCAGATTCCGAGCCTTGAGAATATGGAGCGCTGCGATGGCTTTCTGCTTCTGAATGCCTACGGGGTCGATCTCGGAAGCGTGCTCTATTATGTGGGAAAGGGAGTCCCCGTCCTGATCCGGGAGGGGGAGGATTACCGCTGTATCTTCTCTTATAATGCGGGGACCATCACGCTGGGGGATCCCTCCGGGAAAAATCGGACTGTGATCGCAAGGAGCGAGGCAGAGGCGAGATTTAAGGCGGAGAATAATGCATTTATAGCGGCGCTTAAGACCGAGGAGACGCTGAGCCCATAGGCATCATCCCGTAAAGAAATTTCGCGGGAGGCGGCTCTGCGAGACAGCCCCCCGGGTGGGGGGAGAAGGTCCGCGGGAACTATGCGGGAGGGGGATCACGATTTCTCCCTCGAGTATTTCCCGCGGAGCAGAGCCGAGAGAGCGGAGAACTGCGAAAGGCTCAGGGCCTCTCCCCGGATGTTTTCCGAAAGCTCCAGTTCCCTGAGAGCTTCCTCTGTCCTTTCCTTTGGGAGGGAGAGCCCTCCCGAAAGGGCATTTGCCAGGGTCTTTCTCCGGGTGGCGAAGGCGGATCGGATGAGACGGAAGAGGAAGGCCTTTTCCTCCGGATTTTCCGGGGTCTCGCTTCGAAGTGTGAGCTTTACGACGGCAGAGTCCACATTGGGGCGGGGAAGGAAGCAGGAGGACGCAACCGTTCGGATAAGATCGATCTTTGCATAGTACTGCACCGCGAGGGAGAGCGCCCCGTAGCTTTTTGTGCCGGGGAGGGCGCGCATTCGATCGGCGACCTCTCTTTGCACCATGATCGTGATGGAGCGGATGGGGGCGCGGCTTTCGAGAAGGGACATGAGGATCGGGCTTGTGATATAATAGGGCAGATTCGCGGCCACCTTGATGGGATGTCCGTCATTTTCCTCCTCGATGAGCTTTATGAGATCCAGGCGGAGCGCATCGCCCTGAATCAGGCGGAGATTGTCATAGGCACTCAGATTCTCTTCGAGGATCGGGATCAGCTTTTTGTCAAGCTCCACCGCGATGACCTTCCGCGCGGATTCGCAGAGCGCCTGAGTCAGCGTCCCGATGCCGGGCCCGATCTCCAGCACACAGTCTTCCCGCGTGATTTCAGAGGCCGCGAGAATATCCCGGAGCGCGCTTTCATCGATCAGAAAATTCTGACCGAATCTTTTTTGGAATTGAAAATTATTCTCTTTTATGACCCGGAGGGTCTCTCCGGGCCGAATCAGCTTATTCATAGGGAAAGTATAGCATAATCCCGGGGAGGGAGCCATGCGGAATCGAGCTTTGCGTCGATTTTGCGCCTGGATCGGTTCGCGGGCTCATCCGGACGGAAGAACTCTTTATCGGAATACCCCCAAGGGAAGAGGAAGATGCGAACGCCTTCATTAGCTGCATCTTGGAATATATTCTTTCAGTCCCTTCCGGCTTCTGTCAGAGTCCAGGTTTTTGTCCGCATCCCCATTTATCGGAAACCGGTATAGGACACGGAAGAATATCAGATTAAATGATTGGACAGTCCCGATGTCCTACTTTAGAATCCGAAGAAATGCGGGAAAATTTCCGCGTCTCCGCCGATTTTTGAAGACGGAGAAGATGGGTTCTGAAAATGGATACGGATGGGAAAGCAGCGGACAGGACAAAGGAGGAAGATTTGAAGAGAAAGCTTGATTTTTCGAAACTTGGTTTTGGCACGGGGATGATTCACGCGGGGCAGGAGCCGGATCCGAGCTACGGGGCCCTTGCGACTCCGATTTATCAGACCTCGACATTTTGCTTTGATACGGCGGAAGAGGGAGGAGAGATCTTCTCCGGGGAGAGGGCGGGCTACGCCTATACCAGAGGAGGGAATCCCACGACGACGGCGCTGGAGCAGAAGCTCTCGATCTTAGAGGGCGGGGAGGCTGCCATCGCCACGGCTTCCGGTATGGGAGCTGTCGGGGGAGCGCTGCTCGCCTATGCGAAGGCCGGAGATCATATCCTCCGCGGAAGATGTGTCTACAGCTGCACAGAGCATGTGTTCCGGGAGAACCTCAGTAAATTCAATATCGAGGTGACGAGCGCGGACTTCTCGGATCTCGAAGCGGTCGCCGGGGGGATAAAGGAGAATACGAAGCTGCTCTATTTTGAGAGCATGTCGAATCCCATGATGGAGCTCAGCGATATTCAGGAGATCAGCCGCATCGCCCACGACAGGGGGATAAAGGTAGTGGTGGACAATACCTTTACGCCGCCTCCTGAGATCCGTCCGCTCTCGCTCGGCGCGGATCTCGTGGTTCACAGCACCACGAAATATGTCAACGGACACGGGGATGCGATCGGCGGGGCCATTATCGGCGCCAAGGAGGAGCTGGACCCGATCCGCTCCGGCATCACCACCAAGCTTCTCGGGACGACGCCGAGCCCCTTTAATTCCTATCTGGTTCTCCGCGGGATGCAGACCATGGAGCTTCGGATGCAGAGGCACTGTGAGAACGGATTTGCAATCGCTTCCTTCCTGGAGGGAAATCCCCATGTAAAAAGGGTGTATTATCCGGGGCTTTCGTCCAGCCCGCAGCATGCGCTTGCGGAGAGGATGATGAAGGGGAACTACGGAGGAATCCTTGCCTTTGAGTTAAAGGACGGGATCCGGGGCATGAAGGCCTTTGATGCCTGTAAAAAGCTGCTCAATTCCTTCACGATCCCATCGATCGCGGTGAGCCTGGGAGACCCGGGAACCCTCGTGGAGCATGCCGCCAGCATGACGCACGGCGCTGTCCCCGCGGAGGAGAGGGAGAGAGAGGGGATCACGGATGCTCTGATCCGGGTCTCCGCCGGTCTGGAGAACAAAGAGGATCTGCTCGCCGATTTCCGGGCGGCCTTCTCGGTTTTAGACTGAAGGACGAAGGAGGAGCGCGGTACAGCCGAAGAGAGAGGGCAGCGGAAAAGCAAGAGGAAGGGGTATATCCATGAAAGAAATTAAGATTTGTGATCTCTCCTTCTCCTATCCGGCTTCGCCGGAGAAATGGATTTTAAAGGATATCAGCCTCACGATAGAGGCGGGGGAATTCGTCTGTCTTCTGGGACAGTCCGGCTGCGGAAAGAGTACCTTTCTCCGACTGCTCGCGGGACTGGAACACGCGGAGAGAGGGAGCCTTGATATAGATGGGGTGGAGATCCGGGGAGCGAGCCTGGACCGAAGCGTGGTCTTCCAGGACTACGGGCTTTTCCCCTGGATGAGCGCGGGAGAGAATATTCTCCTTGCGCTCAGGCAGAAATACCCGAAGAGAAAAAAGGCGGAGCTCAGGGAAATCGCGGGCGATATGCTTGAGAGAGTGGGACTGGACAGGGCGGTATTCAACAAGCTTCCCAAGGAGCTCTCCGGCGGCATGAAGCAGCGCTGCGCGATCGCGAGGTCCCTGAGCGTCGATCCGCCGGTGCTTTTGATGGATGAGCCCTTCGGCGCTCTGGACGCGGTGACGAGGGCGAGACTTCAGGACCTGATCCTCTCGCTCTGGGATAAGGAGGAGGTGAAAAAGACGGTCGTCTTTGTCACTCACGATGTGGATGAGGCATTGCTTTTGGCTAATCGCATCCTCGTCTTTGGGCAGAGCCCGAGTCATATCATCTATGATGAAAAGGTAGAGATCGGACAGCGCGCTTCCCGGGAGACGCAGTTTGAGGATCCGGAGCTTCTTTCGCGCCGGCACAAGCTGATCCGGAGCATCAACCGGGATGTCGAGACAAGGATATAGCATCATTCATGAAGCGCCGCTCCTTTGCATATTTTTAGGGCAGTGTGTCCGTGAATACAGGCCTTTCCAATGGAATCGGCGCATTCCCGCATTTTAAAGAAGAATCCGGGATATCGGGGAAGAATGCGGGACATCAAAAAGGGAGGAAATGATGAAAAGAAAGTTTTTGCTTATCGCAATGGCAGCGGCGCTTCTTCTCTCTGCCTGCGGATCTGCGGAAAAGACAGCGGAGTCTGGTGAGTCCGGGACAGTGAAGAGCGAAGAGTCCAGGGAGGAGGCGGGATCAAAAACCGAGGAGGGATCAAAGACGGAGGCAGCGGAGGAGTCGGGGAGCGGAGAGACGGAGAAGGGAAGCTACCCCGAGGCGGAACGGACGCTCAGCACGGGGGATCAGCCGGAGAGCGCGGTAATCACCTGGGCGCAGGGGATGAGCGGCAATGTGCTCGTTAGCATCGCAAGGGCGCAGGGCTATTTCGATGAGGTCGGACTCACGGTTAATGAGGTTCCGCTTGACGACGGACAGCTCGAGGCGGTTACGACGGGACAGGTCGACATCGCTTCCAATTCCGGAACCTGGACTCCGATCAAGATGATTATGGCGGGAAACGATATGGCGATTATCGGAGGGCATATGCTCACGGGCTGTATGCCGGTCATCGCGAAGGAGGGGACGGAATACAGCGGTCCGGAGTCCTTCCTCGGGAAGAAGGTCGGGGATACGATCTCCCGCTACTCGCTCTTTCATGGTCTTTTGGAGGAGGGACATGATCTTAAGAAGGAGATCACCTTTGTCGACGGACTTTCCAGCGAGGATGCCATACAGGCGGTCCTGAAGGGGGAGGTCGACTATGCCACCATCGGCACAGGGACGATGTACCAGGTGCTGAATACGAAGGGAATTAAGATCGTTACGTACTGCTCCGATGTCACGCCGAATTACTCCTGCTGCCGCATGGTCGCGAGGGATTCCTGGGTGAAGAAGAATCCGACGACGGTGAAGCTTTTGAATGAGGCCCTGATTCGGGCGCAGGATTACTTCCAGAATCACCGGGAGGAGACCGTTCAGCTTATGATGAAGCAGCTGAACACAAAACAGGAATATGTCGAGGCCTATCTCCTGAACGAGCACTACCGCATCAATCCGGACACCCTGAAGAATGTCGTCTTCGACAATTACTACTACATGAAGGCGGTCGGGGGACTGGAGAATGTCGATCCCTCCGTCAAGCTGGAGGACCGGATCTATAATGATCTCTACAAGCAGGCGCTGGATGAGGCGCAGAAAAAGTGGGGGAGCGAGGATCCGGACTTCTATGAGAACGCGCAGAAGTTCTACGAAAAGTACAATACGGACGCGAAGGAAAGCTCCATTCCGAAATAATCAAAGCCAAAAATAAAGGTTCCACGGAAGCTTGAGGGGAGAGGTGAAATGAAAAGACTGAAAAATTTCTTCAAGGATTACTGGATCACGGCTCTCATCATCCTTTTGATGGTATTGAGCTACAAGTATATTTCTGACCGAAAGCTGATCAGTCCCATGATGTTTCCCAATATCGGACTGATCGGAAAGGCCTTCTACGACAACAGGCAGAATGCGCTCATCAATGTCGCTTCCTCCTTTCAGCTTCTCGCCCCGTCCATCCTGATCACGCTCGTCCTCGCACTGGGGATCGGCTTTCTGATGGGGCTTCATGAGAAGCTTCGGAAGGTGCTCTATCCGATCGTCTACGCCTTCAGCTGCGTTCCCTCCATCCTGCTCTCTCCCTTTGTGGTGCTGCTCTCTCCCAGCATGTGGTGGGCCTCCATCATTATGATCGTCTATGGCTGCGTCTGGGCGACTCTCTTCGCCACGATCACCGGCATCCAGACGATCGACAAGCGCTATCTGGACAATGCGGCCACGCTGGAGCTCCGGGGCTGGAAGCGCTTTATCCGGGTGATTCTGCCCGCGGCGAGTCCCGCCATTCTCGCGGGCTTTGTCAATTCTCTGAGGAGCTCCTTCGTCATGCTGGTCTATGCGGAGATGTACGGCGCGCAGTATGGATTGGGCTTTTATGTGAAGAGATACTCCACGCTGGGAATCTATGAGAATGTCTGGGGCGGCTTCCTCTTCATGGTCTTTATCCTCATCATCGTCATGACGATCTTCGAGAAAATCAAGAATCATATCCTCCGCTGGGCAATGTAAAAGCGGAGATTGACAGCGCCGGGCTGAAATGCTAGAGTGGTTGTGTAAGCGCTACCAATGGCATAAAACGGCGCTTTTATGCTGCGATAATATACAGAGGCGGGAGGGATAAGAGATGCGGATGACACTGCGATGGTACGGGCCGGGCTATGATACCGTGACGCTGGAGCAGATCCGGCAGATTCCGGGGGTCCGGGGCGTTGTCACGACCCTCTATCAGAAGCAGGCGGGGGAGCTCTGGACGGAGTCTGAGATCAGGGAGCTCAAAAGGACCGTAGAGGGGGCCGGTTTAGAGATTTCGGCGATCGAGTCGGTAAATATCAGTGACGATATCAAGACCGGGGCGGAGGGGAGAGAGGAGCACATTGAAAATTATATCGGGACACTTGAGAATCTCGGAAAGGCCGGGATCCGTGTCGTCTGCTATAATTTCATGCCGGTTTTCGACTGGACCCGGACGGAGCTTGCGAGAATCCGGCCGGACGGCTCTACCGTACTCGCCTATAATCAGGATACCGTCGACCGTCTGGACCCGGATCATATGAAGGAGTCCGTGGAGGCCATGTCCGGCGGCTTTGTGATGCCGGGCTGGGAGCCGGAGCGCCTGGACAGGCTTAAGGAGCTCTTTCGGAAATACCGTGATATCGATGAGGAGAAGCTTTTTCAGAACCTCATCTACTTCCTCAGGGCGATCGGCCCGGTCTGTGAGCGCTATGATATCCGGATGGGGATTCACCCGGATGATCCGGCCTGGCCGATTTTCGGACTTCCCCGCATTGTCACCGGAAAGGAGCAGATCGTGCGCCTTCTCAAAGCGGTGGACAGACCCTATAACGGACTCACGCTGTGCACGGGCTCTCTGGGCTCCAAGCAGCAGCAGGGGGAGATCCTGGACATCATAGAGACAGCGCGGGGAAGGATTCCCTTTGCCCATGTCAGAAATCTGAAGTTTAATTCCCCGAGGGATTTCGAGGAGGCGGCCCACCTCTCCTCCGATGGTTCCATGGATCTCTATCTTATCATGCGAAAGCTCTATGAAAGCGGCTTTGACGGAATCATCCGGCCGGACCACGGGCGCATGATCTGGGGGGAGAAGGCCATGCCGGGCTACGGTCTCTACGACAGGGCGCTCGGCGCCTGCTATCTCGAGGGACTCTGGGAGGCGATTGCAAAGGATCGGCAGGGCTGAAAGGGGAGAGGGGAGGGCCCTGCCGGGGCTTCCCCCTTTTTGGTTTTCGAAAGGACTTGATGGAGCTATGAAGCTTAGTGAAGAGGGATTGAGAGACAGAGAGTCCTGGGAGAGGATCGGCGTGAGTCTTCCTTCCTATGATATTTCTTCTGTCAGGAGGAAAAGTATAGCGGCGCCCCGCTGGGTGCATTTTGGGATCGGAAATATTTTCCGGATCTTTATCGGCGGCATCGCGGATACGCTTTTAAACGAGGGGGAGCTGGACCGGGGGATCAGCTGCGCGGAGAGCTTCGACTTCGATCTCGTGGACAGGATCTACCGTCCTCATGATAATCTGCTCCTCTCCGTGACCTTGAATCCGGACGGGAGCCTCGAGAAAAGAGTCATCGCCTCTCTCGCAGAGGCCGTGAAGGCGGAGGACGGGGGATGGGAGAGGCTGAGGGAGATCTTCCGGAGCCGGGAGCTTCAGATCGCCTCCCTCACGATCACGGAGAAGGGCTATGCCCTGAGAGGCGCCGATGGGAGCTTCCTCCCCTTCGTGCGGGAGGATCTCGAGAGGGGGCCGGAGAAGCCGCTCTCTGTGATGGCGATCCTCACGGCTCTTCTCTATGAGCGCTTCCGGAGCGCCGCGGGGCCGATCGCGCTCGTCTCAATGGACAACTGCTCGAAAAACGGGGAAAAGCTTCGCTCCTCCGTCCTCACAGTGGCGGAGGAGTGGAGACAGAGGGGCTTCCTCCCGGAGGACTTCCTTCATTATCTTGAGGAAGAGAGCGAGGTATCCTTCCCCTGGACGATGATCGACAAGATCACCCCGAGGCCTGCGGAAGCTGTGGCGGAGAAGCTTTCGGAGCTCGGCATCGAGGATATGGAGATTCTCGTCACCGGAAAAGGAATCTATATTGCTCCCTTTGTCAACGCGGAGGGGCCGCAGTATCTGGTGATTGAGGATCGCTTCCCGAATGGGCGCCCGCCGCTGGAAAAGGCCGGGGTCTATATGACGGACAGAGATACCGTGAACCGGGTGGAGCGGATGAAGGTCACGACCTGCTTAAACCCGCTTCACACAGCGCTCGCGGTCTACGGCTGTCTTCTCGGCTACCGGCGGATCTCGGATGAGATGAAGGACAGGGAGCTCCGTGCGCTCGTGGAGAGGATCGGAGAGACGGAGGGGCTTCCTGTCGTGACGGATCCGGGGATTTTGTCCCCGCGGGCCTTCCTCTCGGAGCTCCTTTCGGTACGGATTCCGAATCCCTATATGCCGGATACGCCGCAGAGAATTGCGACGGACAGCTCGCAGAAGGTCGGGATCCGCTATGGCGAGACGATCAAGGCTTACGTAGAGCGGTTTGGGAGCGCGGAGAGGCTCCTGGGGATCCCGCTCGCAATCGCGGGCTGGCTCCGCTATCTCCTCGCGGTGGACGATGAGGGGAGGAGCTTCGAGCGCTCACCGGATCCGATGCTCAAAAGCCTCACGGAGGCTCTCTCCGGGATTCGGCTCGGAGAGCCGGATTCCGCCGCGGATCGGCTCCGCCCGATCCTGTCCAATGAAAATATTTTCGGGATCGATCTCTACCGGGCGGGAATCGGGGAAAAGATCGAGGGGTATTTCCGGGAGGAGCTCCGGGGGAGGGGCGCCGTCAGGGCAACTTTAAAAAAATATTTGTCCGGGGAGGAAGATAAAAAATCTTAAGCTTGACTGTGTTTTTTGAGAAAATCCTTGCTTTCGGGCCTTGAATCGGGTATATTGGGCTTGCATTTTTGGAAAAACAGTATTCACAATCCGCCGCTTTTATTTCCCGCGGCGCATAAAGACAAAAGTCCATCCGCTGAAAGAAAGGATGAATCCAATGATATTATCTGATGAGGCCCTGCGCTTTGCAGAGCAATTCCGGGAGATCACTCGAAATCCGGAGTATATGAAGCTGAAGGATCTGCCAAGACACGGGAGCACCAATACCTACGATCACAGCGTGCGGGTCGCCTATATGGCCTACCGCCTCGCCCCGCGCTTCGGAGTGGATCGAAGGAGTGCCGCCTATGTGGGGCTGCTCCATGATTTTTGCATGGTGGATTACCACAAGGACGACGGTACAAGTCATGACGGGAGGTGGTACTGCTTCTATCACGGCGAGGATGCAGTGGAAAACGCGGCAAAGCAGGGATTTTCCCTCTCGAAGAAGGAGCGCCGCGCGATCCTGACGCATATGTTCCCGCTGTCCACGAGGCTTCCGAACTCCCGCCTCGCCTATCTCCTGACGCTTTCCGATAAAACGGTGGCGGCCCAGGAGTCCTGGCAGAACGCGCTGGATGCCCTGGAGCGCTTCCGCTTCCTTATGAACGCTCCCTTCTTAAGAGCGATCCGCGTCCGGAAGAGGGACGAGAGAGAACGGCATTGAGCACGGACTGATCGGCGCTGCATTTTACCGGAAACGGAAAACGACGGAAGACCCGCCCCGGAGGAGCTGAACTCTTCCGGGGCGGGTCTTTGTCTTGCCGCCTGGATATAGTTACGGAAGGATTGGAGGGAGAGGGATGAGAAGGGAAGAGGACTGGATCTCAGAGAGGAGAGGAGGAGAGACGGAGCTTCCGGGATGGTTTTGGCGGCTTATCTTTCTGCCGGGCTATATCCGGAGACTTTTACTGCTTCTCTCCCTTTTTCTGAGCTCGCTTTTGTACTTCAGCCTCCGCTGGCTTCTCTCAAACTGGTCGGAGCTCAGTGTGGAGGAGATCCTCTATCATCTGAAGGCGCCGATGCAGGGGGCGAGCAGCGGCCTCCTTCGCTCCTACCTTCTCTTTGCCCTTTTCCCCTCTCTCCTCCTCCTTTTGCTCTTTCTCCTTTTTTTCCGGCGCTGCCGTAATTTTTTCCTCTTTTATTTTGTGCGCCGCATTCTTTTTCTTTTTCCGCTCCTCTTTCTCCTTCTCTCGATTCGGGACAGCTGGCGGGGGATCGGGCTTCGGGATTTCCTCGTGTCTCAGTTTACACATTCCGATTTTATCGACAGAAATTATGTCGATCCGAGATCGGTGGAGCTCCGTTTTCCAGAGAAGAAGAGGAATCTCATCTATATCTACATGGAGTCCACGGAGATGAGCTTTTCCGATGAAGCGCACGGAGGAGCCTTTCCGATGAACTGCATCCCGGAGCTCACGGAGCTTGCGGAGGAGAATGAGGACTTCTCCGGCGGAGACGGGAAGTTGAACGGGGCCTACAGCATGCCGGGCTCGACCTGGACGATGGGGGCGATCTTTGCCATGAGCTCGGGGCTTCCGCTCAAGATTTCGATCGATAAGAATGCGATGGACAGCCAGAAGAGCTTTTTCCCCGGGGTACAGACACTGGGCGATATCCTGAAGGAGGAGGGCTATGAGCAGAGCTTTCTGCTTGGCTCTGTCGGATATTTCGGCGGGCGCAGGCTCTACTTTCAAAGCCATGGGGACTATGCGGTGAAGGATTACAGCTACTGGAAGCGGCAGGGGAAATTCCGCCCGGATTATTGGGTGAACTGGGGCTTTGAGGATGAGAAGCTCTACAGCTATGCGAAGGAGGAGCTCTCAAGGCTTTCCCGGGACGGCCGCCCCTTTAACCTCACGCTTCTCACGGTGGATACGCATTTTCCGGATGGCTATGTCTGCCGTCTTTGCAGGAGGGAGTTTGGGAAAAATCAATACGCCAATGTCTTTGCCTGTGCGTCCCGTCAGCTCGCAGACTTTGTGAACTGGGCGAAGACACAGCCCTGGTACGAGAATACGACGATCGTTGTCACAGGGGATCATCCGACGATGGATCACGATTTCTGTAAGGATGTGCCGAAGAGCTACGTGCGGAGGGTTTACACCGCTTATATCAACTCCCCCATCGCCCCGGCGCGAAGGGAGAGGCGGGAGTACAGCAGCTTTGACGATTTCCCGACGACGCTCGCCTCCCTCGGCGTAGAGATCGAGGGGGAGAGGCTCGGGCTTGGGACGAATCTCTACTCCGATCAGCCGACGCTCATGGAGAAGTTCGGCAGAGACTATGAGAGGGAGGAGCTCAAGAAGCGCTCTGAGCTTATGCTCCGCCTGGGACAGATCGATAAGGCCGCTGCCTTTGAGAGCAGGGCGGCAAAGGACAAGGAGGAGAGAGAGAAGGAGAGGCGGGAGAAGGAGAGGAAGAAAAAGGAATCCCGGAGAGAGAGCGAAGCCTCTCAGGCTGGAGGAAGAGGAGAAAAGGAGGGAAAATGAGCGGGGTATACAGGATCGATCTGACTTGTCCAAGCTGCGGGGCAGCGATGAGCGTCGAGGAGGGGCAGGAGGAGCTTTTCTGTCCGTACTGCGGAAAGAAGATGCTTATCGTCCGGGAGGGAGATAAGCTCACGGCAAAGGAGGCAGAGGATATCGCCTATGGCACGGAGCGGGGAAAGCTTCGCGCGAGGGACGAACTTGTGAGGAAGCGCGAGAGACGGAGCTGGATCGGAAGATGGAAGAGGCGTCTGATCACGCTGCTTTGCATCGCGGCCTTTCTCGCCTTCTGCGTTATCTTCCGTGACCTCAGAAGGCCTGTGGTATCCGCCTTTGATTATGTCGAGCTTCACTTTTCCGGTGTGAGCGGGGAGGGAAAGGCGGAGTATACGCTCGGGAGCTTTCCGGAGGAGGTCGATGAACATAGGATTCACTTCGAACTCAGCCCGGATTCCGGCCTTAAGAACGGGGATAGTGTGACGCTCCGGGCAGAGAGCGAGGATTATCGCCTGAAGGAAAAGATGCGGAAATACAAGGTGAGCGGTCTGGAGAGCTGCCTCTCCGAGCTCTCCTCCCTCGATGAGGAGAGCCTGTCCGCGATCCACCGGGCGGCCCTTGAGGAGATCCGAAAGGGATATTTCCCCATGACGATGGATGGGAGGCGGCGGGATGAGGAGATCGGCTGGAAGCCGCTTTCTCTCTTTCTTTCGAGTGAGGGGGAGGAGAAAAACGCGCTCTATGATCTCATAGAGATCGACTATCGGACGAGGGATGGGGGACAGTTCTCCTTCTACGGGCTCGCCCGCTTTCAGAATCTGCTTGTCCGCCCCGGGGGCAGTATCCGTTATCAGAAGCTTTTCGCACTCGGAGATTTTGTCTCTCTCGGGAGCACGAATGATGATTCCCTGATCGGCTTTTCCGATCCGGACGCCGCAAAAGCCGCGCTGAAATCGGAACAAAACGCGGGAGCGGAGCTCACGGAGAGAGACCTTTCCTGATCGGTGGTCTTCTCTCCTGCCTGCCGCTTCAGCCCTTCCTTCGCACGCCCTCCTCCCGGTTTCTTTGGAGGATCCAGTCCACCGCATGGGCGAGGCCGTCCTCCAGGATAGGGGGACAGACGTGATCGGCCGCCTCCCGGCACTCCGGCTTCGCGTTTCCCATCGCGATGCCGAGCCCGACCCGGGAGAGCATGTCGATATCGTTCCAGCCGTCTCCGATGGCGGCGGCTTCAGAGCGGGAGAGGCGGAGATGACGGAGTATGGCGTCGATGCCGGAGGACTTATTGATCCCCTTCTTCGTGAGGTCGAAGGACCTTCCGTCCGACCAGCGGACCAGCTGACAGTCCGGGATCAGGGGAGGAATTTTCAGGGATTCCTCGTAGGAGAGGACCGGTATCAGCATATAGACCGGATTTTCCGCGGCCTCTCGGATCGGGAGCACGGGGGGGACGATGTCGTTTCGGATCTCGTAGAGACAGCGGAGAAGCTCCTCGTTTACGAGATTGGCGTAGATCCGGCGCTCCTCCTGTATGAGAACGGGGAAGCGCTCCCTCTCTGCGAGGCGGAGCACGGCCATGACCTGCTCCGTCGGAAGAGGGATCTTCTGGACGATATCTCCGAGCCTTGGATCCATTTCCGGGGCAAGCCTTTCCTCTGCCCGGAGATCGAAACGAAAGGAAGGATCCCGGAGCGGGATCTGTGCGGCAGAGCGCGGGAAATGGGGGAGGAGATAGCAGAATTCCCCGTCTAGCGTCACATAGGCATCAAAAAAGAGCTCTTCTATGAGCCTCTCTCCGTAGATCTCCATCCAGTGGCGCCCGGTCGCGATCGCGCAGAGGATCCCGGCCCTCTGCGCTCTCCTTACGGCGAGCTTTGCAGAGTCCGGGATCCTTCCCGTTTCAAAGGGACGGAGGGTGCCGTCGATATCAAAGAATATGATCTTAATCATTCTTTTCCGGGATCGGAGTGTCCAATGTCTCCTTTAATCCTGCGAGAAGTCCTCCCATATTCTGGAGGTCAGAGGGGATAATGATCTTCGTCGCCCGTCCGTTTGCGACAGAGGCGAAGGCTTCAAGACTCCGGAGCTTCAGGACCGCGTCGTCCGCTCCGGCCTGCCGGATCAGGCGGATACCCTCGGCTTCCGCCTCCTTGACGCTTCGGATCGCCTGAGCGCGTCCCTCGGCCTCACGGATCTCCTTTTCCTTCTGCGCCTCCGCGGCGAGGATGGTCTTTTGCTTATCCGCCTCGGCGTTCAGGATGGCGGCCTGCTTATTTCCCTCTGCTGTGAGGACGGCGGACTGCTTCTTCGCTTCCGCGAGGGTTATGGCCTCTCTTTTCTCCCGCTCCGCCTTCATCTGCTTCTCCATCGCCTCCCGGATGGCGTCCGGGGGGAGAATATTTTTCAGCTCGACGCGGTTTACCTTGATGCCCCAGGGATCAGTGGCGACATCGAGGAGAGAGCGCATCTGGGTGTTGATCTCATCCCGGGAGGTCAGAGTGGTGTCGAGGTCCATGGAGCCTATGATGTTTCGAAGCGTCGTGGCGGTCAGGTTCTCGATCGCAGCGATCGGATTGTCCACGCCGTAGGCATAGAGCTTCGGATCGGTGATGACGAAGAAGACGACGGAGTCGATCCGCATGGTGACATTATCCTTCGTGATGACCGGCTGGGGAGGGAAATCCGCGACCTGCTCCTTCAGATTGATGTGCTTTGAGACATGATCGATAAAGGGGATGAGGAAATGAAGCCCCGGGCGCCAGGTCGCATGATAGCTTCCGAAGCGCTCAATGATCAGTGCCCTGGCCTCCGGCACGACCCGCACGGTAATGCATAGAAGGATGATGGCGAGGACAAAAAGGATGATAACAATAAAAAATGGCATAAAAAACCTCCTTAAAGTGGAAAAACGGCTGAGGAATGACGGATCTTTTCCAGCATCATGATAGCACAAAAACGGAAAGATGCGCTATCCCTTTATTACCATGTGAAGCTGTCGGGCGCCCGGGAGATGTCCTTCAGCTCGACGCGGCTTATCCGGATGCCCAGGACATCGGCGCCGTCTTTGAGAAGGGAGAAAAGCTGGGATTGAATCTCGTCCCGGGAGCTTAGAGCGGTATCACGGTCCATAGAAGCTATGATCTTACGAAGCGCCGCAGTCGTCAGCTTTTCGATCGCTGAGTTCGGATCGTCCACGCTGTAGGCATAGCGCTTCGGATCGCTGATGAGGAAGAAGACGGCGGCGTCGATCTGCAGCGAGGCATTATCCTCCGTGCTGAAGGTCTGAGGTGGGAAATCCGCGCTCTGCTCCTCCAGATTGATCTTCCCTCGGATGCGATCGATAAAGGGAGCAAGAAAATGGATTCCCGGCTGCCAGGATGCGTGATAGCGGCCGAGGCGCTCGATGATCAGCACTCTGCCCTTCGGCACGACCCGCATGGATATGCATAGAAAAACGGCAATGTAAAGGATAAGGATGAAAAGAAGAAAGAATGGCATAAAAACCCCCTTTAAGAATCAGCGGAGGAGCAGCGAAGCGCTGCCTTTGCGTCTTTTCCCCATGATAGCACAAAAATGGGGAGATGTGCCGCCGCTTTCTCGGAGATTTGTAATTTATGCGCTGTGATGATAAAATAGCTTGACTGCCCTGCCCGGCGGCTTAGAGGAGCAAATCCCTGCTGCCGGGGCGGAAAAGCGGTATGGCTGTTATTGGAAGGAATGTCAGGGGAAGGCGTTGGGAGATGAGAGGAGGGGAGAGGATGGAGCGGCGCGTCTGGAGAAGAGAATCTGCCAATGGAAACGGCAGCATTTATTCGGTGCTCTACCGGGAGGAAAGATGCGGGGCGCGGGGAATTGTGTGCATCCTGCACGGGATGCAGAGCCACTCGGACCGCTACCGTTTCCTCGCCGAGCATCTGAGTGCCCGGGGCTATATCGTGACGCTTCTCGACCTGCAGGGGCATGGGAGATCCGCGAATGCGGAGGGCTCCTTCGGCCCGGAACGGGGCTGGGACTATATGCTCCACGATATCCGGAGAAATATCCTGCAGGTCCGCAAATGGTTTCCGGGTCTTCCGCTCTGTCTCTTCGGGCATTCCATGGGCTCCTTTCTCGCGAGACTTTTCTGCGTCCGCTTTCCGGGGGAGGCGGATGCGCTGCTCCTCTCCGGAACGGCGGGACCGAGTCCCCTCTATGCCCCGGTCTATCGCTTTATGACGGCGCAGGCGAAGCTTTTCGGAGAGGATACGGATGCAAAGCTCTACGGGAGACTGCTCTCCCGCTACTTTAATCGCCACATCAAGGACCCGGTGAATCTCGGGGCCTGGTGCTGCAGTATGGCGGAGGTCTGTCTGAGCTATGAGGATGATCCGCTCTCCTCCAGCTTTACGATCGGCGCCTATCGTGATATGCTCTATGGTCTGATACAGATCTCCGGGGAGGAGTGGTTCCGAAAAATGCCGGACATCCCCATCCTCCTTTTCTCGGGGGGCTCGGATCCGGTCGGGGAATACGGCATAGGGCCGGCCATGGTCTACGCTCTTTTGAAGGCGAGCGGACATCATGATCTCAAGCTTCGCATCTATCCCGGAAAGCGCCACGAAACGCTGAACGAGGATATCCGCTGGGAGGTCGTCGCCATGCTGGAGGACTGGCTGGATCAGCATGTGCCTCTGCGAAGGAGTGCAGCGGATCCGGGCTCTTCCCGCATGGATAAGGGGAAGACAGAGGAGAGGGAAGGAGCGCTCAGAGAGCGTTAGGGACAGTATGGAGAAAAAACTTCTGTATATCAATCGAAAAGAGGCGGAGAAGGAGCAAAAGATCGGAGCGCTTGCGGCGCTTCGCCATATTGAGCTGCTTCAGCCTAAAGAGGAGGAGCTGGAAAGTCTGCCGGAGGACGCGGAGCTTATGAAGTTGATCGGCTTTACGGGGGCGGAGCTCGGGGACTTCCTCTCCGCGCTCCGGCTTCTCGGGCTCCGGGTGGACTATAAGTGTACGGAGACAGAGAGCAATCGGAGCTGGAGCCTGCGGAGACTCTATGAGGAGCTCCGGGAGGAGCATGAGTCCATGAAGCGGTATCAGGAGAGGAAAAGGGTATGATCTATGCTGATTCCGCCGCAGAGGATTAAGAGGAGAACGCATGGCAAAAGACGAGGAAGAGAGAGAGGAGCTCGGGAATCCGGAGCGAAGCGGATCGGATTCTGAGGAGAGAGGGGATACGGGGAGCGCTTCCGCACCGCCTCTTCTCCGAGAGCTTAAGAGCAGGAGGAGCTCCGGCGCTCCCGGAGAGAACGCGGAGAAAGAGGGGTCGGAGGACAGAGAAGGGCCCGGGGAAGCCGGGGAGCAGAGCCCGGAGGAAAAGGGAGATCCCTTCCCGGAGAAAAAGGAGAAGCGGAGGAAGGGATCCCGAAGGAGGAGAGAGGAAGAGACAGAGGGCGGTATTTTCGCGGAGCTTTTTGAGTGGGTGAAGATCCTTCTCATCGCCGGCGTCGCGGCATTTCTTCTCAATAATTTCGTGATAGCGAATTCCACGATTCCGACCGGCTCCATGGAGAATACGATCATGGCGGGGAGCCGGGTCTTCGGTTCACGTCTCAGCTATCACTTCGGGGAAGTGAAACGGGGAGATGTCGCGATCTTTGTCTACGGCTATCAGTGCAGAAACTGCGGCAATCGCTACCGGGAGACGGATGAGGGGAAGTGCCCGCTCTGCGGACAGGAGGACAGCAAGAATCAGGTGATCTACTATGTAAAGCGGGTCATCGGCCTTCCGGGAGATCACATCCAGATCAAGCGGAGCGGGGAGGTGGACGTCTCAAAGATCCATAAGATCAATGTGAGCTCCTCCAGCGGGAAGCTCCCGGTGGGAAAACTCTACATCAACGGCGTCGAGCAGGAAGAGAATTATCTTCCGGAGCCCATGCTCTGCGACGGGAACCAGTTTCCGGAGGTGGACGTCACGGTGCCGGAGGACTGCTACTATATGCTGGGGGATAACCGGAACAATTCTGCGGATGCCAGATACTGGGGAGAGTATCCCTTTGTGAAGAAGGAGAAGATGCTCGCGAAGGTCTACCTGAGATACTGGCCGCTCAGCGATTTCGGCATCATTCACTGATTTTCACAAAAAGGACACAGCCGGGACGTAGACTGCCAAGAGGCCTGGGAGATAGCCGCAGCGAAGGAGGCGGAGGAGCTATGGCCTCTTCGGCGCTCATTTCGGCATAGATATCTTGTTTAAGGAAGGATGTGACTCAGATGGAAAAAACAGAAGGACAGAAGCTGGAGGAGAGGCTCTGCCGAAGAAAGCAGAATATCGGGATGGAGCGGCCCGGTGATTTTTCGGAGGCGGAGAAGTTTTCCGAGGGATATAAGAGCTTTCTGGACCGCTCGAAGATCGAGAGAGAATGCGTCGATTTTTCCCTGGCGCTCGCAAAGGAGAGGGGCTATCAGCCCTTTGAGCGCGGGAAAAAATACCCGGCAGGCGCGAAGCTCTTCTTCCTGAACCGGGGAAAGAATCTGATCCTCACGACGATCGGACAGAAGTCCCTCGCAGAGGGAGTGCACTTCAACATCGCGCACATCGACTCGCCCAGGCTGGACCTAAAGCCGAATCCGCTCTATGAGAAGGAGGAGCTCTCCTATTTCAAGACGCATTACTACGGTGGGATCCGGAAGTATCAGTGGGGAGTGACACCGCTTTCTCTCCACGGAAGAGTGATGCGGAAGGATGGGAGCCATGTGGACATTAAGCTCGGAGAGGAGCCCGGTGATCCGGTCTTTGTCGTGACGGATCTCCTGCCCCATCTCTCCGCAAAGCAGAATGAGCGCCCCCTTAAGGACGGGCTGAAGGGGGAGGAGCTCAATATCCTCCTGGGATCTCTGCCGATTCCGGACTCCGAGCTGAAGGAGGCCTTTAAGCTGAAGGTCCTCTCCGTTCTGAATGAGAGATACGGCATCACGGAGGAGGACTTCCTCCGGGCGGAGCTCACAATGGTCCCCGCGCAGAAGGCCGTCGATGTCGGACTGGACCGCTCCATGATCGGAGCCTACGGGCAGGATGACAAGGTCTGCGCCTACACGGCTCTCATGGCGGAGCTGGATGCGAAGAAGCCGGAGTATACGACGGTGACCTATCTTACGGATAAGGAGGAGATCGGGTCCACGGGAAATACCGGCATGGCCTCGGACTTCCTGCTTCATTACATGGAGGACCTCGCGGAGAGCGAGGGGATCCGTGTGAGGGATGTGCTTCGGAATTCGCTCTGCCTCTCCGCGGATGTCAATGCGGCCTATGATCCGAGCTTCCCGGATGTCTTCGAGCTGAACAACAGCTCCTGCATGAATCACGGTCCGGTTCTCACGAAATACACGGGAAGCCGCGGGAAGTACAGCTCCAATGACGCCTCCGCGGAGACCATGTACCGGATGATCCATTATATGGAGGAGGCCGGCGTCCTCTGGCAGGCCGGGGAGCTCGGAAAGGTCGATGAGGGAGGCGGAGGAACCATCGCGCAGTTCATGGGGAATATGGATGTGGACACCGTGGATCTGGGAGTCGCGGTGCTCGCGATGCATGCGCCCTTTGAGATCACCTCGAAGCTGGATGTCTACTATACCTATCGGGCATTCTGTGCTTTCAACAAAGAATAAAGGAGAAGGGGAAATGATGAGAAAGAAAAGGATGATTTTAGCCGCCGCTCTTTTTGCGGCAGCAATGATGGCGGCGGCCTGCGGGAAGAAGGGAGATGCCAAGTCCAGCACGGCGGCGGAGTCCGCTTCTGGTTCCGAGTCCGGCTCGGAGTCTTCCTCAGCGGCGCAGGTTTCCGAGGACGATCCGGAGCTGAAGAAGCTGGAGGAGACAAAGGTTCCGAAGGCCCCGGCGGTCTCGAAGATGGGAAAGATCAAGCTCCCGGATCTCAGCACGATCGAGGTGACGGTGAGCCCGCGGGAGGATATCAAGGATGATGAGGTAGAGGACCAGATCCGCTATATCCTGGAGGGCAATAAGACCAAGGTCGACGCGCCCGCGGAAAAGGGAGACAGCGTCAACATCGATTACGAGGGAAAGATCGACGGTCAGACCTTCGATGGCGGATCCGCACAGGGCTATGAATTGGAGCTTGGCTCAAACAGCTTCATCCCGGGCTTTGAGGATCAGCTGATCGGGCACAAGAGCGGAGAGGATGTCACGGTGAAGGTGACCTTCCCGCAGGACTACCGGAACAAGGATGTCGCCGGAAAGGATGCGGAATTCTCGGTCAAGATAAACAGTGTCGAGAAGACGCCGGAGCTCACGGATGAGTGGGTGAAGAATTATCAGGAGACCACAGCAGATACGGTCGATGCCTTCCGGACGCAGATGAAGGAGCGCATGGTCGCGGGCAGCGATTACAACTACCATATGGAGATCCAGCAGAAGGCACTCGCCGATATCGTGGATAAGTCCGAGATCACGCTCTCTGACAGCATGAAGAAGTACGCGACGGCCTATGCAATCCGGAGTCAGCTGGATCAGATCGAGAAGTACGGGATGAAGATCTCCGATATGCTGAACATGTACGGAACGAGCGTCCAGGATTTCCGAACGCAGATGGAGACGCAGGGGGAGGAATACGGGAAGCAGTATTTCGTCATCCAGAAGATCGCGGCGGATCAGGGCATCAAGCTGAATGATGATCTCATCAATAAGGTCGCGGAGAATGCGACGAAGATCACAGGCAAGGAGTACAATAAGGATAAGCTGATCGAGGAGTTCGGAAAGGAGACGATCGAGAGCGAGGCCGTTACGATGGCGGTTCTGGATTACATCGAGTCCAAGGTAAAGACGACGGTGCAGGAGGAGACGAGCGAGGTGCCGGAGAGCAGCACCGCCGCTCCGGCAGAGAGCAGTACGGCCGCGAAGTAAGACAGGCATCCCTTGCGGTCAGGGAAGGTAATTGACCTATATATTGTGGATAAGTCCCCGCGAAAAAGAATGCTTTTACGGGACTTATCCACAATTATTTCGTTTTTACACACATTTTGTGGAAAGAATCCAAAGAGAATCCCGTCCTTTCGCGCTGCATGCAGCAGGAAATGACGGGATTTTGACTTGAGGCCTTTTTTGATCTTTTGCATCGGAGTTCTTGAGAGAAGCGCTCTTTGTCAAGGCACAGAGAGAGGCCGCCTGATCCGAAAGCTGCCTGATCCGAAGCTGAAAACCGAAACGGAGCAAGATGCCTGAAAAGGTATGGACCTTTGGCGTTATCCTTACTATAATAGTTAGTGTAAGCTAATAAAAAAGATGAAATCGGGGATCTGACAAAACAAAATAGAAAAATGAACAGCCTCTTTTTATCCGAAAATATCATAAATATACTGGTAATCTGCGCGGCCATTATGATTGCCGCTGCACTTGCCGCGATGATGAGAAAAAAGATGAGAAAGGGATCGTCCTGCTGCGGCGAACATGAAGCTCCGGTGGAACATATCCGGGCGCATGATACGAATCCGCGGCATTATCCGTATCATTACCGCCTGAGAGTTGAGGGTATGGTTTGTGCCGACTGCGCAGGGCGGGTGGAAAATGCCTTTAACGGAAGCGGGGAAATGCTTGCATCTGCTGACCTTTGGAAAAAGGAAGTCATGCTAAGCTCCGAGCGGGAGCTTGGCAGGCGGGAGACGGCACAGATCGTGGATACCGCCGGCTGCACTCTGCTGGATTTTGAAAAGACCGCTGATTGAGATGGGATCATGATGATAAAAGGAGGGCATATGAAGTTAAGTGAATTGAAGGAAAACAGCGACGCCGTAGTCGCGAAACTGGATGGAGACACTCGTTTCATCAGCCGGATCACGTCCATCGGCCTGACACCCGGATGCAGGCTGCATGTCGTCAAAAACGATAAGAACCGGCCGGTCCTTGTCTACTCGAGAGATACCATGATTGCCCTGAATCGTGTGGAATGCGGCGGAATAGAAGTGACGGAGGGGGGAGCATGAAAAGGAAGATATGCATTGCACTTTTGGGACAGCCGAATTCAGGAAAGTCAACACTCTTTAATGCATTGACCGGCCTGCATCAGCATGTCGGAAACTGGCCGGGGAAAACAGTCGAAAAGAAGGAAGGCTCTTTCAGCTATAATGGAAGAGATTATGAGCTCGCGGACCTGCCGGGTTCTTATAGTCTGTCGGCCAACTCGGACGAAGAGGTCATCACGAGGGATTTCATCGCATCGGGTCAGGCTGACCTGGTCTGCATTCTGGCGGACAGCTCTCAGCTGGAGCGAAGCCTTTTTATGGTCGCCGACTATGCGGGCATTACGGTACCCTGTCTCCTGCTTCTCAACATGGCAGATGTCTCTGCCGCCAGGGGGAAAAGAATCGATGCCGCTCGAATCGAAAAGAAACTGGGTGTTCCGACCATTCTCTTCTCCGCAAATGACAAGAAAGCTTATGCTCCTTTTTATAAGGCGCTGGAACGGGCGGTCGAAGAGAAAAAGGTGCTGAACGCTTCGGGGCTTGCGGCGGGGTACGCGAAGATCGAAGGGTATACGGAGATTCAGCAAAGGATGCCCGGGGACCTGATTCCGGGCTGCTCCTCTATGTGGCTCGCCGCAAAGGCGCTGGAAAATGACCCGGTAGTCCTCGCAAAGCTGAGAAACTCGATGGATGAAAATGAGGTCTCCAAAATCAACGCATTCCGAAATGGGGTACAGGGGGCCGTGGAAACTGGAGGAGCGAAGTTTGCCTGGATCGATGAAATTCTTTCCGATGCGGTCCAAGAGAAAAAGCAGAACGTCGTACTCGGCAGGCTGGACCGAATCTATACGCACAGGATCTGGGGGAAACCGGCCGTTATCCTCACGATTTTGTCAGGACTCATCCTCTCTTTTATTCCGGCTCTTCCGCTGATGGGCTTTGGCTGGCTGTTTTCCACGCTCAAGGCACCGGTGGGCGCCGCTCTTCAATCCGTGGGATGTCCGGATTTCATCGTGGCGATTGTCTGTACCGTTTTGATCCAGTCACTGGCTTATATTTTCCAGATGCTCGGATTCGTATTCGGCGTCACCCTGGTGTTCGGCCTTCTGGAAGAGGCTGGGGTCATGGCCAGAATTTCATATGTCTTTGACAATACGATGGGGAAACTTGGCCTTCAGGGCAAATCCGTGATGCCTTTTCTTGTTAGCTTCGGCTGCACGATAGGAGGTGCCGCGGGCACTCGCGTCATCGATAATTGGGGGCAGAAGGTCCTGACCATCGCGCTCGCGTGGTCGGTTCCCTGCGGCGCCGCGTGGGCCGTGGTCCCGATGCTTTCATCGCTGTTCTTCGGTTCGGGCGCAGTCATAATCATCATCGCAATCCTGTTGACCATGCTGCTCCATATGCGGATCACGGCCGGAATATTCGGCCGGGGGCTGGTCAGGAAGCAGGACCGCTGCGGCATGATCATGGAACTTCCGCCTTATCACAGGCCGAAATGGGGCGCTTTGCTCCGCTATGTCCTTGGCCGTACGAAAGATACCTTTATCCGGGTCACCAAGGTCGTCCTGCTTGTGTGTGCGGTTTTCTGGCTGCTGAGCTATTCTTTTTCTGCGGACAGCGTGCCGCTTCTGTATCGATTCGGCGCTGCCATCGAGCCGCTGACCAGGCTCTTTGGCCTGAACTGGCGGCTTTTTGTGGCCTTCATCGCCTCCTCGGTCGGGAAGGAGGGCGCACTCGGCGTCATCAGCGCGCTCTTTACCGGCGGCAGCTTCTCGGGCGCTTTCAACGCCGCAATGAGCGGCGGTGCACGGGCCTCTGATCTGAACGAAATTCTGCTGTCCAATATATCCAAGCCGGAGGCCCTGGCCTTTATCTTCGCAATCACGTTCAACATGCCGTGTGTGGTGGCACTCGCGGCGACCTATCAGGAGATTCATTCGGTTAAGTGGACGCTGAGAATTGCGCTGTACTATACGATAACTGCGCTGCTGATCGCGGCGATTGCTTACCATATCGGCCTGCTGATCTTCTGATGGGAGACTGTGTCAGCGCAATGTTTGGAAAGGGATTTATGCAAGAGCTGCTGGAATTGTTAAAGGACGGTCATAGCCGCACAACCGTCATGCTGGCTTCCGAACTGCATACGACTCCGGAAGACATAAGCAGGAAGCTGGAGTATATGGAACATATGGGGATCATAAGGAGAGTCTCTCTCACCTCCGCCTGCAGAGGCTGTACAGGCTGTACGGAAGGTGCAAAAGGCGGAGAGAGTGCCTGTGGAGGCTGCATCCCCGGGGAAAGTATGCTGAATATGGGAGAAATGTGGGAAATCAATCTTCCCGAAGGGAGGGATGGAAGCTGATCCTTCAAAGCGGAACCTCTTCTTTCACTTGCTCCCTCTGAGAGACCCGCCGAAAAGCCGTCTCCTATGAGCTCTCCGAAAAGCCCCGGACCCGGCTGAGAAAGCTCTTCATCCGCTCGTTTTCCGAGCGGAAGACCTCCTCCGGGGATCCCGAGAGGAGGACGGAGCCCTCCGCCATGAAGAGGATGCGGTCGGAGATCTCCCTCGCAAAGCCCATCTCGTGGGTGACGATGACCATGGCGATTTTCAGCTCCCGGAGGGAGAGGATCAGCTTCAGGACCTCTCCGCTCATCTCGGGGTCCAGGGCGGAGGTCGGCTCGTCGAAGAAGAGGAGCTTCGGGCGGAGGGCCAGAGCTCTTGCGATCGCGACTCTCTGCTGCTGTCCTCCGGAGAGCTCGCAGGGATAGCTCTCCGCCTTTTCGAGGAGACCCATCCGGGAGAGGAGCTCCCGCCCCCTCTCCTCCGCCTCCGCCCTCGGGCGCTTCTGCACGTGGATTACGGCGTCTGTCACATTTTGCAGCACATTCCAGTGCGGGAAGAGGTGGAAGCTCTGGAAGACGAGTCCGTAGATGGACTTTAAATCCTTCAGTGTCTTCGGAGAGGCGTAGACCGACCGGCCGCCTTCGTCCTCATAGGCCGCCGCGATGCCCTCATAGGAGAGGCTTCCGAAGTCCATTCGCTCGAGGAGCGTCGCCAGGCGGAGAAGCGTGGACTTTCCCGAGCCGGAGGGACCGATGACGGAGACGATCTCTCCCTCCGAGACGCTGAGATCGACGCCTCTCAGCACCTCCAGAGAGCCGAAATCCTTCCGCACATTTTTCATTTCCAAGACATTCATTTCGTCCTCTCCATTTATCAGATGCTGTAATAATCGAGGCGCTTCTCCAGCCTCTCCATCAAAAAGGCCACGATGAAGTTGAAGATATAATAGAAGATCCCGGCGGCGATCAGAGGGGTCATGGAGCTCTGAGCGGAGGATAGGGCCTTGGCCGCGGTAAACATTTCCATCACCGAGATGGAGAAGGCGAGGGAGGTGTCCTTTACCAGGGTGATGACCTCATTTGTGACGGCGGGAAGGATCCGTTTTATGACCTGGGGGAGAATGATGCGGAGGAAGCTCTGGGCCCTGCTGTAGCCGAGGATCTCCGCGGCCTCATACTGCCCCTTCGGGATGGACTGGATGCCGGAGCGGTAGATCTCCGCAAAATAGGCGGCGTAGTTTATGACAAAGCCGATACAGACCGCGATATTCCGATAGCCGGGGCTTAGTCGGACGCGGAAGAGATAGTAGGGGCCGTAGTAGACCACAAAGAGCTGCAGCATGAGCGGCGTCCCCCGCATGATGGAGATATAGATCCGGATCAAGGCGGAGAGGGGGCCGTTTCGGCTCATCCTCCCGAGCGAAACGAGGAGGCCGAGAGGAAGGGAGAGGATAAGCGTGATCAGAAAGATCTGAAAGCTCACGCCGAGGCCCTTGAGCAGATGAAGAAGTATCTCCGCCATTCCGAAATCCTTTCTGCTTGGGAAGTAAAAGAAGAGCTGCGGGAGCCCCCGAGAGGGGAGGGAGCGCTATTTCAGGGTGAAGACATCGTCCTCTCCGAACCATTTCCGGGAGATCTCCGCCGTGCTGCCGTCCTTTTCCATCTCAAGAAGGACAGTCCTCACACTTTGCGCGAGTTCGTCCTCTCCCTTTCGGAAGCCGATCCCGTACTCCTCCGCGGAGAGGGTGTCGGAGAGGATCCTCATCTTCTCCTCGGAGCCAGGATTCTTTTTCTCCGAGTTTGTGATCTGGTAGCCCGCGACGACGGAATCCATGCATACGGCATCGCAGGCACCGGACTGGAGATCCATCAGAGCGGTATTATAGTCCGCGACCTCCGTGAGGGAGGAGAAAGATTCCTTCAGCTTTTTATTTTCCTCCTCCTTCAGGGCGTCCAGTCCGGAGGAGTCCTTCTGAACCTCGACGGCCTTTCCGGAAAGGTCTGCGAGCGTCTCAATGCCGGAATTATCCTTTACGACAAAGACCTGCTCATTTGCCATATAGGGGCCGACCCAGCTGTACTTGTCCTCCCGCCCCTGCATGGAGAAGCCGTTCCAGATGCAGTCGATATTGCCGGAGGAAAGCTCCATATCCTTTGCGTCCCAGTTGATCGGCTGGGGGACAAATTCGAGCCCCAGGCGCTTTGCGACCTCCTCCGCGAGCTCCAGGTCATAGCCCTGGTAGCCGCCCTTATCATCGACGAAGCCCATCGGCGGGAATTCCTGATCGAAGCCGACGGTGAACTTTCCGCTCGGCGTCTTCACGCTCCCCTCCTTGCTTACGCTCTTCTCCGCCTCGCCTTTTTCCACCTGGGAAGAGCCTTCGGAGCTCTTCTCCCCGGCCTTCTCCGTCACCTTTTCCGTTCCCTGCATCGTCGCCTTTTCGGAGCTCTCTCCTCCGCAGCCGCTGAGCAGTGCGGCCGCCGCGATCGCTGCGATTCCGATCCAAAGCTTTCTTTTCATAATACCCTCCATAATGATCTTTTTGAGATGTCCTCCCTGCGGAAGCGTTCCGCCTGCCTCGCAGGATCCGCGGCTTTCGCTGTTATTCTCTTTTCTGCCGCGCTGAAGTGAGGCGGGAAGCCGGATTTCTGCCGCTGTCAAGGATTCCTTCCGACATTAGTTTAGTGTGATAACACGTTACCATGCTAAACTAATGCTGTCAAGACTTTTCTTTTCTTATTCTTGCGGTTTTGTGCATATTTCCTTATAATATAATAATAAAAAAGATCGGGCGGAGGAGAGGCAGTCTTTCCGTCACGGTGCGGTTTTGCCTGCGCGGCAGGCGGAAGGAGTATTATGAAAAAGAGAATTCTTTCGGCAATGATGGCGCTTTTCATGGCGGCGTCTCTCGCATCCTGCGGAGGCTCCGCGGCGGAGAGCACAAAGGCTGCCTCCGAGGGGACAAAGGAAGAGTCCCAAAAGGAGGAGAAGGGGAGCAGCGCGGCGGAGGAGAAGGGCGAGAGCAAGGAGAAAAAAGCCGATGCCTCCGGCCTTAAGGTCGGGATCGTGACAGATGTCGGCGGTGTCAATGACGGATCCTTCAACCAGTCGGCCTGGGAGGGCCTCCAAAGGGCGGAGAAGGAGCTCGGTGTGCAGGCGAAGTATCAGGAATCGCACACAGATGCGGATTATAAGCCGAATATCGAGAACTTCGTGGACGAGGACTATGATCTCATCATCTGCATCGGCTATGCGCTTGCGGATGCGCTGAAGGAGGAGTCCGCGGCACATCCGGATGTGAAGTTCGCGATCGTGGACGACGCTTCTTTAGCGGATGCGAAAAATGTGACCTCTCTCATGTTTGAGCAGGCGCAGGTCTCCTATCTGGCCGGTTATGTGGCGGCAAAGACGACGAAGAAGAATACGATCGGGATCGTGCTCGGCATGGCGACGGATCTCATGCATCAGTTCGGATATGGCTATCTCGCCGGTGCGATCGACGCAAATCCCGGAATCAAGGTGCTCCAGACCAATGCGAATTCCTTCGCGGACACTGCCGCCGGAAAAACCGCGGCGAACAATATGGTCGCGCAGGGAGCGGATGTCATCTTCCAGGTGGCGGGCGGCACGGGACTCGGCGTCATCGACGGCTGCAAGGAGGCCGGAATCTGGGCGATCGGCGTGGACTCCGACCAGAGCTCTATCGCACCGAAGACGATCCTGACCTCCGCGATGAAGAGAGTGGACAATGCGGTCTTCGATGTCACAAAGGAGCTTTCGGAAGGGAAGCTGGAGCCGGGAGTCAAGACCTACGCGCTCGCGGATGAGGGTGTGGATCTCGCTCCAGTCACGGACAATATCGACCCGACCGTGCTCTCTGAGGTCGAGGAGCTCAAGAAGAAGATCATCTCCGGGGAGATCACGGTCCCGAAGACAAAGGCGGAGTTTGAGGCAAAGTACGGCTCTGTCTACGAGCTGGACGACTAAGGAGCAGGGAGAGACAGAGGTTTAGCCGCCCGGCCTTCGGACGGAGGGAGCGAATGGGAAAAATGAGAGAAATCACGATGGAGAGGGTGGAGAAGACACGGGAGGAGATGCTTAAGACCGTGAAATCCCCAGTGCTCACGCATGAGCAGAAGGTCGCCGCGATGGCATCCCTCGCGGATTCCCTCCTGGAGGTGCTGAACCTTCCGGAGGGGCTCTCCGAGCTCCTCGATGCACCGATCGAGACGCAGTGCATCTGCGATCTCTTTGAGGGGCACGCGCCGATGCGCCCCCGATACATCATTCCGGACTACGGGCGCTTTCTGAAGGAGGGCTCCTCCTTCCTGGAGCTCGGGGCGCCGGGAGATCTCTATGAGGCGATCAATGCGCTGGAAATTTTCTATAAGCATGTCCCCTCCGTCACGAATTATCCGGTCTATGTGGGGGCTTTGGACCGGCTTTTGGAGCCCTTTGTCTCTTCCATGGACGAGGAGGAGGCCTATCGGCTGATCCGGGCCTTCTTCATCCATATGGACCGGACGATCCTGGACTCCTTCTCCCACGGAAATATCGGCCCTGAGAGGACGAAGGCGGGAAGTCTCATCCTCCGCGCGATCGCGGAGACGAAGGACGCGGTCCCGAATATGACGATGAAGTATGACGCCTCCCTGACGGAGGATGCGTTTTTGCTGGAGGCGGTCCGCGCCGCTTTGGAGAGCGCAAAGCCGAGCTTTGCGAACGATGCGATGTTTCGCTCAGAGCTCGGGCCGGATTATGTCATCGCATCCTGCTATAACGGCCTCCCCGAGGGAGGAGGCTCCTATACGCTCTGCCGCCTGATTCTCGGAAATATCGCAAAGCGCGCGAAGGGGATTGAGGACTTTCTCTCCCGGGAGCTTCCCTATGTGATGGATCTTCAGGCCCGCTATATGGATGAGCGGATCCGCTTCATCGTCGAGGAGTCCGGCTTCTTCGAGAACAATTTCCTCGCGAAGGAGGGCTTCATCCGAAGGGAGCGCTTTACGGCGATGTTCGGCCTTGTGGGACTCGCGGAGGCGGTCAATCTCCTGCTCGAGAAAGAGGGGAAGAAGGGCCTTCGCTTCGGGCATTCCGAGGAGGCCGCGTCGCTCGGCGTCCGCATCATGGACACAATTTCCGCCTTTAACGAGGCGCACAGAAATCCCTACTGCGAGGTGAGCGGCGGGCATTTTCTCCTGCACGCGCAGGTCGGGATCTCCAGTGACATCGGTATCAGCCCCGGGACCAGGATTCCGATCGGGGAGGAGCCGGAGGAGCTCGTGGATCAGCTGGAGCTTCTGAGCCGCTTCCACCACTATTTTCCCTCCGGGACGGGAGATATCTTTCCGATTGAGCGGACGGTGCACCGGAATCCGGAATATATCATGGATATCATTAAGGGAGCCTTTCAGAAGAAGCTCCGCTACCTCTCCTTCTACTCCAGTGACTCCGATGTGATCCGGATCACCGGCTATCTCGTGAAGCGCTCAGAGATCAAAACTCTCGAGAAGGGCGGGAATGTGAAGCATGATACGACGGCGCTCGGCATGGGCGCAAAGCAAAATGGCCATATTCTGGAGAGGAGAGTCCGCTGATGAGGGCTCCGGTCAACCGGATTATCCCTTTCAGCGCAGTCGACGGGCCGGGAAACCGGACCGCCGTTTTTTTACAGGGCTGTAATTTCAACTGTAAGTACTGCCATAATCCGGAGACCCGGAAGCTCTGCATCCACTGCGGGGACTGCGTGGAGGGCTGTCCGGGAGGAGCGCTGTATTTCTCTGATTCTCCTTTTCCTTCCGCATCCCGCCCTTTTCCGGGGGAAGAGAAACAAGAGTCTGCACCGGCGGCGCCTGCATTATCCTCCTGCCCTTTTTGGGGGGAAGAAAAAAGAGAGGGCATTTCGGAGGAGAGAGAGCGGGAAAGCCCCCATTCCGGGAGATGGGTGCTCTTTTCTCCGGAAAGGTGCATTGGCTGTGACCGCTGCATCCGGATATGCCGTCACGACGCGAGCCCGCGCATCCGCTGGATGAGTCCGGAGGAGCTCCTCCGGGAGCTGTCCAAAAACCGTCCCTTTATCCGGGGAGTGACGGTCTCCGGCGGAGAGTGCACCCTCTATCCGGCCTTCCTCCGGGAGCTCGCCGCCCTCCTTCTTTCGGAGGGGCTGGAGCTTTTGCTCGATTCGAACGGAAGCTATGATTTTTCGGCGGATCCCGCGGGACTGCTTCCGCTCCTCTCCGGTGTCATGCTGGATGTCAAGGCCTGGAAGATAGAGGAGCATGAAAGAGTCACCGGGACGGGCAATGAGGAGGTCCTCAGGAATCTGCGCTCTCTCCTGCAATGCGGCAAGCTCTATGAGCTTCGAACTGTGGTGGTGCCGGGGCTTTTCGACTATGAGGGCTGCATCCGGGAGTGCGCGAGGCTGCTCCGGCCCTACCCGGAGGTCCGCTATAAGATCATCGCCTTTCAGAAGAACGGCGTGAGAGCGGAATATCGGGATTTCGAGAGCCCGACGGAGGAGGAGATGTCCCGCCTCTTGGAAATCGCAAAAAGCGAGGGGGCGGTGAAGGTATTGACCCTGTAGGGAAGACGGGAAAGGGGGCAGGGGAGAAATATGGGAAGCAACATGGACGGGAAGACCGTGGTCATCGAGATGCGCGGCATCGTGAAGCGCTTCGGGGACTTCGTCGCAAACGATCATATCGATCTCACACTTCACAAGGGGGAGGTTCTCGCGGTGCTCGGAGAGAACGGGGCGGGGAAATCCACGCTGATGAATGTGCTCTACGGCATGTACCGCCCGACGGAGGGCGTGATCCGGATCGAGGGAAAAGAGGTGGAGATCGACAGCCCGGAGAAGGCGATCGCGCTCGGTATCGGCATGGTGCACCAGCACTTTATGCTGATTCCTCCCTTTAGTGTGACGGAGAACATCGTGCTCGGTTCAGAGCCGAGGAAGGGGCTCAGTTTAGACCTTGCGGGGGCGAGAAAAAAGATTTTGGAGCTCTCGGAGAGCTACAATCTGAAGGTCGATCCGGACGCGAAGATCGAGGACATCAGTGTCGGAATGCAGCAGAGGGTGGAGATCCTGAAGGTCCTCTACCGGGGGGCGAAGATCCTGATTCTGGATGAGCCGACGGCCTCCCTCACGCCGCAGGAGATCGACGAGCTCATGGAGATCATCCGAAGCCTCACGGCCGCCGGGAAATCCATCCTTTTAATCACGCATAAGCTGAAGGAGATCAAGGCGAGCTCGGATCACTGTATGATCATCCGGAGGGGAAAGTATATCGACACGGTGAAGGTCTCGGAGCACACGGAGGATGAGCTCGCATCGCTCATGGTGGGGCGGAAGGTCAGCCTCCGGGCGGAGAAGGAGGAGAGGAATCCGGGGGAGACGGTCCTCTCCGTAAAGGAGCTTCGGGCGAGGGACTACCGCGGCGCGGAGATCCTGAAGGGGCTCAGTCTCTCGATCCGAGGAGGAGAGATCCTGGGACTTGCCGGGATCGACGGAAACGGGCAGTCTCAGCTTGTGGAGATTCTCACCGGCCTCTCCAAGGCGGAGTCCGGCGAGGTGAGGATGGGGGAAGAAAACATCTTAAATCATACGCCGCGAGATACCTTCTTAAAGGGGGTTTCCAGCATCCCGGAGGACAGGCAGAAGCACGGACTGGTGCTCGACTTCACAGTGGCGGAGAATCTCATATTACAGAATTTCGGACAGAGGCCGTACTCGCATCGGGGGATCCTCAACAAGGGGGCGATCCGAAAGCATGCGGCGGAGCTGATCGAGCGCTTTGATATCCGCCCCTCAGGCTGCGAGGAGCGGCCCGCGGGACAGCTCTCCGGAGGGAATCAGCAAAAGGTCATCATCGCCAGAGAGGTGACAAATGACAAGGAGCTTCTGATCGCCTTTAATCCGACGAGAGGGCTCGATGTCGGCGCGATCGAGTTTGTGCACAGCTATCTCCTGGGACAGAGGAACAAGGGCCGCGCGATCCTTCTGGTCTCCTTCGAGCTGGAGGAAATCATGGGGCTCTCGGATCGGATCGCCGTCATCTTCGACGGAAGGATCGCGGGGGAGATGCCCGGGAAGGATGCGGACGAGTATCAGCTTGGTCTTTTGATGGCGGGAGGAAAAGCGGAATGAAAAGCGGAATGAAACAGAAAATTTTGAAAAGTCCGACGCTCTATACGCTTCTTTCCATCGCGCTCGGATTTTTGCTCGGCGCGATCCTCCTCTTTCTGATCGGCGTAAATCCCGCGGTGGCCTACGGGAAGCTCTGGAACGGGATCTTCGGAAAGCCGAAGTTCGTCGTCTACAGCATCGTCTATGCCGCGCCGCTCATCTTTACGGGGCTCTCGGTCGCCTTCTCCTTCCGGACCGGTGTATTCAATATCGGGGCAGAGGGGCAGTATATCATGGGAAGCCTCGCGGCGCTTGTCGTGGGTCTCCTCGTCCCGCTCCCGGCGCCATTCCACGCGATCGTGTGCCTGCTTTCGGCGGCTCTTGCAGGAGGGCTCTGGGGCGCTCTCGCGGGTCTTCTCAAGGTGAAGAAGGGGATCAATGAGGTCCTCTCCTACATCATGTTGAACTGGATCGCCTTTTACTTCTCAAACTATGTGATCAACCAAAAGGCGATCCACACGGAGCAGGGGGCGGATGCCAGCAAGAATATCTTAAAGAGCGCGAGCATCCGCATGCCGGAGTTCTTTTCGCGCCTGAGCGGCTGTACGGATATCCACTGGGGCATCGTGCTCGCGCTCCTTGCGGCTCTCCTCATCTGGTTTATCATGGCGAAGACGAGCTTCGGCTATCAGCTCCGCGCAGTGGGCTATTCCCGCTCGGCGGCGGAATACGCCGGCATCGATTCGAAGAGAGTCTTTCTCCTCTCGATGGGGATCTCCGGAATGCTGGCGGCGCTCGGCGGGGCGGTGCAGGTCCTCGGCATGGCGGAGCGGATCGCCCAGTTCGCCTCACAGGAGGGCTATGGCTTCCAGGGGATCACGGTGGCCCTGATCGGCGGCACGAATCCGATCGGATGCATCTTCTCGGGACTTTTCTACGGGGCCATGAAGTACGGAGGGAATAAGCTGACCGTCGTGAATGTCCCGACGGAGGTCGTAAATATCATCATGGGGACGATCATCATCTTCATTGCGATCACCCCGTCGGTCCGCACGGTGCTCCTGAGGGCCGTCAGAGGGGAGGGAGGGAAATAAGTATGCTGCTCACCTATCTCGGACTTTTGATCAATGCGATGCTCATCTCCACGCCGCCGCTCCTCCTCGCGGGACTCGGCTCCTGCTTCTCGGAGAGATCCGGCGTCGTAAATATCGGCATCGAGGGAATGATGACGATCGGCGCCTTCGTCGGCGCCCTCGCCGCCTACTATACGAGCAACGGCTGGATCGGCTTCCTCTGCGGGGGACTCGCGGGGGCGCTCCTCGGCCTGATCCACGCCGTGGCCTGCATCAGTCTGCATGCGGACCAGACCATCGCGGGCACGGCGATCAACTTCATCGGCCCCGGCTGCGCGGTATTTTTGTGCAAGGCGATCTTTGAGAACTCCTCCGACAGCCCGGCGCTCGATACAGCGGCGAAGCTTCCGAAGATGTTCGTCGGAGTCTTTCCGGCGGGCTCCTTCGCCTACAATGTGATTTCGACCTATTCCGTGGCCTATCTCAGCTTCCTTCTCGTCCTCCTTCTCTGGTTCGTCTTTTTCAAAACGCGCTACGGGATGCGGCTCCGGGCCGTCGGAGAGCACCCGGAGGCCTGCGCGACGCTCGGGATCAATGTCTACCGGATCCGCTATACCGCGGTTATCCTCTCGGGCTTTCTCGCGGGGCTGGGGGGAGCGTTCGTGACGCTTGCGACGGTCTCGCAGTTCCGCCCCTCCGTCATCGTGGGGCAGGGCTTCATCGCGATCGCGGCGGTGATCTTCGGGAAGTTCACACCGCAGGGGACCCTCCTCGGCTGCCTGATCTTCGGGCTCTGCAACGGGCTCCGCTCTCTTCTTGGCGGCTCGAACCTGATCTCACCGCACCTTCTCTCCATGATCCCCTATGTCGTGACGCTGCTCACCCTGATCCTCTTCGTGGGGGCGGGACATGTCCCGGCCGCAAACGGAAAGCCCTATCTGAGATCAAAATGATTCTGTAATATCTCAGGGCCCGTCCTCCGCTCCCCGCTTTCCCGGAAAGAGGCGGAGGCTTCCATTCCAAAGAGAAGGGAGCGAAGAGGGATGCATCAGGAGAGGGGGAAGGAGATGGAGGCAGAAGGAATGGACGAAGGGAAGGAGATCGATTCAAATGGACTGGAAGAAGCTTTTGAAACCGCAGTACCTCATCCTTTCTCTCTATGTGATCGCGACTGCACTGCTCCTCTATATCGGAAGCAAGCTGGTGGATCACTTCGGGGATCTTCTGAAGTCGGCGGAGGGGATTTTCAGCTGGCTCCTCATCGTCCTAAAGCCCCTTGCGCTCGGCTTCTCCTTCGCCTATCTTCTGAGTCCGGTGGTGGAATTTTGGGAGAAGAGACTTAAGGAGATCCTCCCGGAGAGAAGAAGCGCAGGGGAAAAGAAGGGGAAGGGAAGAGGGGAGCGGAGAGGATGCCGGCCCGCCGCACTCCTATTAACCTTCCTCCTCGTGATTCTTTCCGTCACATTGCTTTTGTCCCTTTTGGTCTCCGCGCTCACAAGCAGCGTGCAGCTTGCTGACATGGATAATCTCTGGGAGATGGCCTCCGGCTTTGCCGCTGCCGTAAACGGCTTCTACCAGGATATCCTGCAGAAGCTCTCAAAGCTCCCGGTCGGGGGGAGCGACTTCAGCCAATATCTGCAGGATGGGGTCGGGACGGGACTGTCCTTCCTCCAGGGCTTTTTGCAGGGGATTCTGTCGACCTTCGGGAATGTGGGCTCCTTCCTCTCAAGCTTTGTCTTCGCTCTGATCTTTTGCATCTACTTTCTCCTGGACGGGGAAAATATCGCCCGCTATTGGGGGAGAGCCTTCCGCCTCCTCTTCGGTGAGCGGATCTTCCGCCTTCTCGGCGTCTTTCTCTCGGATGCGGACCGGGCCTTCTCCGGCTATATCCGCGGGCAGATCATCGACGCCGTCATCATGATGGTCCTGGTCAGTGCCGTCCTGGCTCTGGTCGGCGTGAAATACGCCCTCATTATCGGAATCCTCACGGGGATCGGGAATCTGATCCCCTATACCGGACCCCTGGTCGCCTATGGCTCGACTCTCCTGATCTGCCTCCTCTACGGAGATTACCGGAGACTTTTGATCGCGCTCCCCCTCCTCTTTGTGATCCAGACCCTGGATGGAAATATCATAAATCCGAAGCTTTTAAGCGACAGCGTGAATGTACATCCGCTCCTTGTCATCGCCTCTCTTTTGATCGGAGGCGCGGCGGGCGGCTTCCTGGGCATGCTGATCGCGGTCCCCGTCGGGAGCCTTTTAAAGATTCAGTTTGACCGCCTGCTCCGCTATAAGGAGGGAAAAAGCTGCTCTGCTGCGGGAGATCCTGTCTCCTGAGAAATTCGAAAGCATCAAAAATCGTCTGGGAAGAGCATAGCTTCCATCAAGAAAAGCGGCAAAGAGCGCGCAGAAAGCGCGCAAAAAGAGGGAGCTCCCCGGTCCGGGAGTTCCCTCTTAGAGAATCCGTTTAATTGTCGCTTGCGTCGGCCTCTGAGAGCGTAAAGGTGAAGCGCTTCTTGATCTCTTCATCGGAGGCGAGGTACTCGTCGTAGCTCGTCAGCTTATCGATCAGCTTTCCGTCGATGATCTCCATGATCCGATTCGCCGTGGTTTCTACCACCTGGTGATCCCGGGAGGAAAAGAGGAGGACGCCCGGGAAATTCTTTAAGCCGTCATTCAGGGCGGAAATCGCCTCCATATCGAGGTGATCCGTCGGCTCATCCAAAAGGAGAACATTCGCCCCGGAGATCATGAGCTTTGAGAGCATACAGCGGACTCTCTCTCCTCCGGAGAGCACATTCAGCTTCTTCACGCCGTCATCTCCCTTAAAGAGCATGCGGCCGAGATAGCCCCGGACATACTGGGTATCCTTGTCCGGGCTGTACTGCGTCAGCCATTCGACGATCGTGTCCTCGGACTGAAACTCCCTGCTGTTGTCCTTCGGGAAGTAGGACTGACTGGTCGTGAGCCCCCACTTGTAGTCCCCCGAATCCGCCTCCATCTCTCCGGAGAGGATCTGCATGAGCACGGTCTTTGCGAGCTCGTTCGGGCCGACGAGAGCGACCTTGTCCGTCCGGTTTAAGTTGAAGCTGATATTGTCCAGCACCTTTACGCCGTTTATGCTCTTTGTGAGGTTTTTTACCTCCAGGACATCATTTCCGATTTCGCGGTTTGGCTTAAACTGGATATAGGGGTACTGGCGGGAGGAGGGCTTGATGTCCTCGAGCTCGATCTTTTCGAGGGCGCGCTTCCGGGAGGTCGCCTGCTTGGATTTCGAGGCGTTTGCGGAGAAGCGCTGGATGAATTCCTGCAATTCCTTGATCTTCTCCTCCTTCTTCCGGTTCGCCTCCTTTTGCTGGCGGACGATGAGCTGGGAGGACTCAAACCAGAAATCATAGTTTCCCGCAAAGAGCGTGATCTTCCCGTAGTCGATATCCGCGATGCCCGTGCAGACCTTATTCAGGAAGTAGCGGTCGTGGGAGACGACGATGACGGTGTTCTCGAAGCCGATGAGGAAGTCCTCCAGCCATTCGATGGAGTTCAGGTCGAGGTGGTTCGTCGGCTCGTCGAGGAGGAGGGTCTCGGCCTGGGAGAAGAGGATGCGGGCGAGCTCGACGCGACGGCGCTGCCCTCCCGAAAGGGTGCCCAGGGCTTGGTCGAGAACCCTCTCGGGCAGGCCGAGGGCCGCGGCCATCTGCGCGGCCTCGGCGCTGGCGGCCCATCCCCCGGCCGCCGTGAACTCCTGGTCGAGCCGGACGTAGCGCTCCATCGCCTTCGCCTGGCGCGCTCCCTCGGCCGCAGCCATGTCGCGCTCGGCTTTGCGTATCCGCCTGATGGTCTCGTCGATGCCCCGCACGGAGAGGATGCGTTCGCGCACGGTCTGGGAGGGGTCGCCTTCGTGGGTGTCCTGCGGAAGGTAGCCGACGGTTCCCCTCCGGTTGACCGCGCCGGTCGCCTCGACGACGCCGGACGTCGCGCCCCCGCCCGCCAAAAGGCGCGTCAAGGTGGTCTTGCCCGCGCCGTTGCGCCCCACGAGGCCGATGCGCATTCCCGCATCGACGCGGAAGG
>ERZ772921.170-NODE-170-length-41500-cov-8.762239_pt1 | contig 41500 bp, 33 predicted proteins | sample MGYA00512117_ERZ772921 | MGnify/ENA primary metagenome ERZ772921 (study PRJEB29015, sample SAMEA2737944) | human oral metagenome | biome: human oral; feature: human-associated habitat; material: dental | place: China | collected 2150 ...
AACATCTCCCGCAAGTTGCAGGAGATCAACCGTCGGTTGGCGAACATCTCCCGCAAGTTGCAGGAGATCAACCGTCGGTTGGCGAACATCTCCCGCAGATTGCAGGAGTCTGCTGTGCCCCCCTGCTATTCGTCCCTATGAACAAGGGAAAGCGAGGGGCGTGCCCTCTCTTTCGCCCTGATTCATGCGCTGTATCTTTAATCTAATGTGAGGCTCAAGCAGAGCCCTTTGAGTTCATGGAGCAACACGTTGAGCGACTCCGGAATGCCCGGTGTCGGCATGTTGTCGCCTTTCACGATGGCCTCGTAGGCTTTCGAGCGGCCCACGACATCGTCCGACTTCACGGTCAAAATCTCCTGCAAGATGTGCGCAGCGCCAAAGGCCTCGATGGCCCAGACCTCCATCTCTCCGAAGCGCTGTCCACCGAACTGGGCCTTACCGCCGAGTGGCTGCTGCGTGATCAGAGAGTACGGCCCGATGGAGCGGGCGTGCATCTTGTCGTCCACCATGTGGCCGAGCTTGAGGAAGTACGTCACGCCCACGGTGGCTGGCTGGTCGAAGCGTTCGCCCGTGCCGCCGTCGTAGAGATACGTCTTGCCATAGCGAGGAATGCCTGCTTTGTCCGTCCATTCGTTCAAGTCGTCGATCGAAGCGCCGTCAAAAATCGGTGTAGCAAACTTCACGTCGAGTGTTCTTCCGGCCCATCCGAGGACGGCCTCGAAGATCTGCCCGAGGTTCATTCGCGAAGGCACACCCAGCGGGTTGAGACAGATGTCCACCGGTGTACCATCCTCGAGGAAAGGCATGTCCTCTTGGCGCACAATCTTCGACACGATACCCTTGTTTCCGTGACGACCGGCCATTTTGTCACCCACCTGGATCTTACGTTTCTTGGCGATGTAGACCTTCGCAATCTGCACAATGCCGGTCGGCAGCTCGTCGCCCACGGTGAGGTCGAACTTCTTTCGCCTAAGCTCCGAATCCAGCTCCTTGTATTTCTTGAGGTAATTCACGATCAGCTGCTTGATCAGCTCGTTTTTAGCCGCATCCGTTGTCCACTTGCTGACTTGGATCGCGTTGTAGTCCAGCTCCTCGAGCATCTTGCGCGAGAACTTCACACCGCGGGGTATGACCTCCGTATTCAGATAGTCCTTCACGCCCTGCGAGGTCTTTCCGTTCGTCAGCGATTGCAGTTTATCGACCAGCGAGGTCTTCAGCTGCGCCAATTTCTCCTCGTATTCCTCGTCGATCTTGGGCAGTATCGCCTTGTCGGCCAAGCGTGACGAGGCACGCTTCTTCACCATCTTCGAGAAGAGGTTCGTCCGAATCACCACGCCTCGTAATGACGGTGTAGCCTTCAGCGAAGCGTCCTTCACGTCGCCCGCCTTATCGCCGAAGATGGCACGCAGCAGCTTCTCCTCCGGTGTCGGATCCGACTCTCCCTTCGGCGTGATCTTCCCGATCAGGATGTCACCCGGCTTCACGTGCGCACCGACGCGGATAATGCCGCGTTCATCTAAGTCCTTAATTGCATCCTCGCTCACGTTCGGAATGTCGGAGGTCAGCTCCTCCATACCGCGCTTCGTTTCACGCACCTCGAGGATGTATTCGTCCACATGCACCGAGGTGAAGAAGTCCTCCCGAACCATGCGTTCGTTCAGCACCACGGCGTCCTCATAGTTGTATCCCTTCCACGGCATGTAGGCCACTTTCACATTCCGTCCCAGCGCCAATTCGCCATTCTGCGTGGAGTAGCCTTCTGTCAGAATGTCACCCTTCTTCACTCGTTGGCCAGGATGACAAATGGGCCGCAAATCGACCGTCGTACTCTGGTTCGTCTTCCGCCACTTGGGGATGTTGTAAGTCTTAATTGCATCCTCGAAACTGATGAATTCTTCTTCCTCAGTCCGGTCGTATTTGATCTTTATACAGGTCGCATCTACGAACACAATCTCGCCCTCTCTTTCGGCAATCACCTGCGTTCGCGAGTCGCGTGCCACCTGCCCCTCAATGCCCGTTCCCACGATCGGCGCATCGGTGCGGATCAACGGCACAGCCTGGCGCATCATGTTCGATCCCATCAGCGCACGGTTCGCGTCGTCATGTTCCAAGAAGGGGATCAGTCCAGCAGCGATCGATGCGATCTGTGTCGGAGAGACGTCCATCAGGCTCACCTTATCCGGCTCCACTACTGGGAAGTCTGCTTCATAGCGCGCCTTAACACGGTCGAGCAAAAAGTGACCGTCGTCATCCAGTGGCGTATTCCCTTGTGCTACGATCTTGTTCTCCTCTTCCTCTGCGGTGTAATAAGTAATAGCGTCTTCCGAGAAATCCACCTTTCCGTCCTCAACCTTTCGATAAGGTGTAGCGATGAATCCGAGGTCATTGATCTTGGCATACACACACAGCGACGAGATCAGTCCGATGTTCGGACCTTCTGGTGTCTCGATGGGGCACAGACGGCCATAGTGCGTATAGTGCACGTCACGCACCTCGAATCCGGCGCGTTCACGCGACAATCCACCCGGTCCCAAAGCAGACAAACGGCGCTTGTGCGTAATCTCAGCCAACGGATTCGTCTGATCCATAAACTGCGACAAAGCGTTCGTTCCGAAGAACGAATTGACGACAGACGAGATCGTCTTGGCATTGATCAGGTCAATCGGAGTAAAGACCTCATTATCGCGTACGTTCATTCGTTCGCGTACCGTACGCGCCATACGTGCCAACCCGACACCAAATTGATTGTACAGCTGCTCACCCACCGTACGCACACGACGATTACTCAAGTGGTCAATATCATCAACAACCGCCTTGGAGTTGATCAGCTCGATAAGGTATTTGATGATTTCGATGATGTCCTCCTTCGTTAACACCTTTGTGTCCACCGCTGTCGACAGATTCAATTTGCGATTGATCCGGAAGCGCCCCACATCGCCTAAATCATAGCGTTTCTCGGAAAAGAACAGATTCGTAATGACCTCTCTGGCACTTGCCTCATCCGCCGGATCAGCATTACGCAACTGACGATAGATGTACAACACAGCTTCCTTCTCCGAATTACTCGGATCCTTCTGCAGCGTATTGTAAATGATCGCGTAGTCTGACAGATTTTGGTCTCCACGATGGAGCAACACATACTGTGCACCCGAATCCACGATGGTGTTGATGTTGTCCTCATCAAGCTCAGCCTCACGGTCTATCACTACATCGTTTCGCTCTATCGAAACCACCTCACCCGTGTCTTCATCCACAAAGTCCTCAACCCAAGTCTTCAACACACGAGCCGCCAATTTGCGCCCGATAAATTTCTTCAGATTGGCCTTAGACACCTTCACCTCTTCGGCTAAATGGAATATCTCCAAGATGTCTTTATCGCTCTCGTAGCCTATGGCGCGAAGTAAAGTCGTAACAGGCAGTTTCTTCTTTCGATCGATGTAGGCATACATGACATTATTAATGTCTGTAGCAAATTCAATCCATGAGCCCTTGAATGGGATGATTCGAGCTGAATAAAGTTTCGTCCCATTAGCGTGAACACTCTGACCAAAAAAGACGCCTGGCGAACGATGTAACTGAGAAACGACCACTCGTTCTGCACCATTGATAACAAACGTTCCCCGTTCCGTCATATACGGAATCGGCCCTAAATAAACGTCCTGAATGACCGTATCAAAATCTTCATGCTCCGGATCCGTACAATACAATTTCAGTTTTGCCTTTAGAGGGACGCTATACGTCAATCCACGTGCAATGCATTCGTCAATCGAATAACGAGGCGGATCTACATAATAATCCAAGAACTCCAACACGAAATTATTTCGCGTATCCGCTATGGGGAAGTTCTCAGAAAACACTTTATACAACCCTTCCTTCTTCCTCCTCTCTGGAGGCGTATCGAGTTGCAAAAAGTCTTGGAACGACTTTAACTGTACTTCGAGAAAGTCCGGATAGGGTAGAAACTTTTTTATCGAAGCGAAATTTATTCTCTGGACTTGGGCTGTTGAAGACATCTTCTATTGAACGAGTTTATTCTGAACTTATGAGATAGACACAAAAAGGTTAAGTATCCCCACACATAGGGGAGACTTAACCATATTACCTGATAAACAGGAGATAGAGACTATTTAAGCTCAACTTCAGCCCCAGCCTCTTCTAACCTCTTCTTCAAATCTTCAGCCTCGGCTTTCGCTGCACCTTCCTTTACATTATTGGGAGCACCATCAACCAAGTCCTTAGCTTCCTTCAAGCCCAGACCGGTAAGTTCCTTCACCAATTTAACGACAGCCAACTTATTAGCACCTGCAGCCTTCAGTACCACGTCAAACGAGGTCTTCTCTTCAACAGCTGCAGCACCTTCAGCCGGTCCTGCAGCAACAGCTACAGCAGCAGCTGCGGGCTCGATGCCATATTCGTCTTTCAATATCGTCGTCAGTTCGCTAACTTCCTTTACGGTGAGGTTCACTAATTGCTCTGCTAAAGCTTTCAAATCTGCCATTTTCTTATGATTTAATCGATTATTATTCCGTATTAATTATTTTCTATCTCTTCTCGAGAGTTTGTAAAACACCATGTATAACGTGTCCAGAAGAGGACTGCAACGCCGAGATCAGATTCTTTATCGGCGATTGCAACAAGCCGATCACATCTCCCAACATTTCCTCTCTGCTCTTCAGACTCGCTAACGTGTCAAGATGTTCAACTCCTACATAAAAACTTTCCTGTACATATGCGGCCTTCAACTGAGGCTTCCCCTCACCTTTCGTGCCCTTAGTAAAGTCCTTAATTAACCTAGCCGGAGTATTCACCACGTTAGAGAACATGACAGCGGTATTCCCCTTCAGTGTCGAATACAATGCTGAATAATCAACATCCATATTCTCTAGAGCCCTCTTAAACAAGGTATTTTTAACAACGACTAACTTCACATTCTCTTTAAAGCACAATCTTCTCAGCGCACTCGTCTTCTCAGCATTCAATGCCTCAATATCTGTCAAATAGAAGTTGTCATACTCCTTCAGTGTCTCAGTCAATTGTCCTATAACAATGCTCTTATCTTCCTTCTTCATCGTACTTACATGTATTACTCATCAACAGATTTCGGTTCAACCCTAATACCCGGACTCATGGTACTAGAAAGATATATACTCTTGATATAGGTTCCTTTCGCAGCCGTAGGTTTCAACTTAACCAATGTAGAAATAAACTCCTTCGCATTTCCACTAATCTGCTCTGGACTAAACGAGACTTTCCCAATGGAAGTATGAACGATACCGGCCTTGTCAACTTTAAAATCGATCTTGCCTTGCTTAACCTCTTTAACGGCACTACCTACATCATTAGTAACAGTACCACTTTTCGGATTAGGCATTAAACCACGAGGGCCCAAGATCCTTCCTAAAGCTCCAATTTTTCCCATGATAGACGGCATCGTAATGATAATATCGACATCGGTCCATCCACCTTTAATCTTCTCGATGTAATCATCTAATCCGACAAAATCCGCACCTGCAGCCTTAGCCTCGGCCTCTTTATCAGGCGTACATAAAGCTAAAACCTTAGTCTCTTTTCCAGTTCCATGAGGAAGAGATACAACGCCACGAACCATTTGATTAGACTTACGAGGATCTATCCCGAGGCGGACATCAATATCCACAGATGCATCAAACTTCGTCATCGAAATGTCTTTCACCAATACCGAAGCTTCTTGCAGTGTATACGACCTTCCCGCTTCAAGTTTGCTCTCAGCCAACTTTCGTTTCTTAGTTACTTTACCCATCTTCTTAATTGAGTTTATTGATTCGTCGTTGGGAAAGCGCCCCTTACAGCAATGCCCATACTTCGAGCAGTTCCAGCTACCATCCGCATAGCAGACTCAACAGTAAAGCAATTCAAATCTACCAGCTTATCCTCAGCGATTTTCCGTACTGTTTCCCAAGTAATCTGAGCCACCTTCTTACGATTAGGTTCAGAAGATCCTCCCTTTTGCTTAGTAGCTTCTAACAGCTGAACCGCAACAGGAGGAGTCTTTACTATAAAATCAAAGGTCTTATCCGCATAATAAGTAATTACTACGGGAAGAACTTTTCCAGCTTTATCCTGAGTTCTGGCATTGAATTGCTTGCAGAACTCCATTATATTAATACCCTTAGAACCCAATGCGGGTCCAACGGGGGGAGAAGGATTGGCCGCTCCTCCCTTAATCTGCAATTTGATTTGTCCAGCAATTTCTTTCGCCATCTTTCTTACCTAAAACAATTCACGAATTTATCTCATAGAATAAAGATCTGCCATCCGTAACCAATGGCTATTCTTTCTCCACCTGCACATAACTTAACTCAAGAGGCATCTTGCGCCCAAAAATCTTAACTATTACCTTGAGCTTCTTTTTCTCAGCGTTGACTTCTTCGACTAGGCCGCTAAAACCATTAAATGGACCGGAAATCACCTTGACGGTTTCTCCCACAAAATACTGAATCTCCATTTCCTCTGGCTGCTCTTGTAGTTCATCCAAAGTACCCAACACCCGGCTTACTTCAGATGGGCGCAACGGCACTGGTTGCCCTTCTCCCCCTAAAAAACCGATAACGTTAGGAATCTCACGTAAGCGATGAATAACCTCTCCAACCAAATTAGCCTCTACCAAAACATATCCAGGTAAATATGCCCGCTCTTTCATCACTTTCTTGCCGTTTCTTACAACGAAAGTTTTTTCAGTAGGAATCAAAACTTGGGAAACATAATTACCCAAGTCCGAATTCTTGATTTCGGCCTCCAGATATTCACGTACCTTGTTCTCCTTGCCACTAATAGCTCTGAGAACATAAAATTTTTGCTGAGAATCCGGCATTATAACCATTATAAGCTATAGATGAAATTCATCACAGCCTCAAATCCAAAGTCAACAACCCCAATTAGTACTGCTATGATAAGGGAAGCGAACATAACAACAACAGCACTGCTCGAAAGCTCCGACCTTGTCGGCCAAGATACTTTATATACAAGTTCGTTATATGAGTCTTTAATATACGAGATAACCTTCTTCATTCATTATCCTATTTATTGCACGGAAGGAGAGGCTCGAACTCCCGACAGCCGGTTTTGGAGACCGGTACTCTACCAACTGAGTTACTTCCGTATATATGCAGCCGACCCACACGTTAGTGAAAATCGGCTACAATTAACCCAATCCTAATCTAACAATTCCGTTATCTGACCTGCACCCACCGTACGTCCACCTTCACGAATAGCAAAGCGCAGACCCACATTGCATGCTACGGGATAGATTAACTCAACCTCAATCGTAACATTATCACCCGGCATTACCATCTCAACACCAGCCGGTAACGTTATCTCTCCAGTCACATCCAATGTCCGGATATAGAATTGAGGGCGATATTTATTATGGAATGGAGTATGACGACCTCCCTCCTCTTTCTTCAAGATATAAACCTCGGCCTTAAATTTAGAATGAGGCTTAACCTGACCTGGGTGACAAAGCACCATACCACGCTTAATCTCATTCTTGTCGATGCCACGGAGCAAAAGTCCAACATTATCACCAGCTTGACCTTCGTCTAATATCTTTCGGAACATTTCAACGCCTGTAACCACGGATTTTTTACCATCAGCACCTAAGCCGATAATCTCAACTTCATCCCCGGTCTTGACAATACCCGTTTCTATACGACCTGTTGCTACCGTTCCACGACCTGTAATCGAGAAGACATCCTCCACAGGCATCAAGAAAGGTTTATCGACATCGCGAGGAGGAAGCGGAATCCATGTATCAACAGCCTCCATAAGCTCCAGCACCTTCTCCTCCCACTTCGGATCGCCATTAAGAGCGCCCAATGCAGAACCACGAATGATCGGCGTATTATCACCATCGAACTTATAGAAACTTAGCAACTCACGCATTTCCATTTCTACAAGTTCCAACATCTCTTCGTCGTCTACCATGTCACATTTATTCATGAAGACGACCAACTTAGGCACATTCACCTGACGAGCCAAAAGAATATGTTCACGTGTCTGAGGCATTGGACCGTCAGTCGCAGCAACTACAATAATGGCACCATCCATCTGTGCAGCACCAGTAACCATATTTTTCACATAGTCAGCATGACCTGGACAATCTACATGGGCATAATGACGATTGGCCGTCTCATACTCTACATGCGAAGTATTGATGGTAATACCTCTCTCCTTCTCTTCCGGGGCGTTATCAATTTGATCAAATGACTTTACACCCTCTGCACTAGAAAAACCCTTCTCAGCCAACACTTTCGTAATTGCAGCTGTCAGAGTCGTTTTACCGTGGTCAACATGACCAATCGTACCGATGTTTACATGCGGTTTACTCCTGTTAAAATGTTCTTTTGCCATAACTCAAATGCCTTTATACATTCAATTCTCTAATCTTTAATTATTGAGCCGGTGCCGAGACTTGAACTCGGGACCTCTTCCTTACCAAGGAAGTGCTCTACCGCTGAGCTACACAGGCATTACCCTCTTGAAAAACGACACATTCACACATAACCTAAGTCAGCTAGCGCCATCAATGGATGGAAACTCTGCAATGAAGGGTCGAGTTTAGTTTAAAAGAGCCGTTCCGTTATTACGCGAAACGGCCGCAAATTTAGAATGAATTTGTTATGCAACAAATCTCCCGCTTTTTTTATTTGGATCTACTCTTTTCCTTGGCTTTAATCAGTTGCTTTTCCAAAGCAACTACGGCCTCGTCAACGGCCTCTTCAAAAGTATCACTTACCTTTTCGGCGAAACAGTCGTTGCTCTTAATCTGTAGACGTATGCCGGCCTGCTTATTTCGCGCTGTCTCCGGCTTGACTACTCGCAATATGACTTCAGCATCCAAAATACCATCATGGTACTGATTCAATTTTGCCACTTTCTTCCGAATAAACGCATCTAAGCGCTCCGTCACGTCAAAATGAATTGCCTGAATTCTAATTTCCATAATTACCTCCTTATCTATTGGCCCTAGGATGAGCACAATACATTTCTCTCAACTTATCAAAGGTGATATGCGTATAAATCGAAGTTGAAGCTAAACTACTATGTCCCAGTAATTCTTTCACAGCGTTTAGTTCTGCACCGTTATTCAATAAGCTCGTTGCAAAAGAATGCCTCAGCATATGAGGACCACACTTTGTACGCAAGCCTCTGTTAGAGATATACTTTTTCACGACATTATATACTATTGCGCCAGTGACAGAACGACCATCCTTACGAACAAAAAAGTGAGTGTTATCACATTGCAGCACAAACCTTCTCTTTTGTAGATAGCTAATGATCTGCACCTTCAACCGTTCCGAGAAAGGGACTATACGCTCCTTATTGCGCTTTCCACAAACCCTTACCACCATCGCCATTAGATCTATATCTGAGCACTTCAAAAAAGCAAGTTCTTGACGTCGAAGTCCGGTCTCATATAGGAGCTCCATCATTAGTCGATCACGTATTCCTATAAAATCATCCTTAAAACAACTCCCATCAAGCAATTCTGTCAACTCATCTTCCTTTATGATCTGAGGTAACGGACGGAAGAATTTGGGAGCAATAACTAAAGACGCCGGATTATTCAAGACCAATCCCTGCTTCATCAAGTACTTAAAATACGATTTTAATGCGCTCAGCTTTCGATTCACTGATGTTGGAGACATATGTCCATCCATCAATGATGCGACCCACAGACGTATTAAGTCCGAATCGACAGACCCAAAGCTTGCTTTGCCATTCTCCGTGTGTCCACGCACATATGCTACAAATTGAAGCAAGTCATTTTTATAAGCAACTCTCGTAGCAGCACTTGCCCCTCTCTCGTATCGGAGATAGTCTATAAAAGATGCGATAGATGCTTCCATATCACCTCTCCATACACCTACTATCGTGACAAACACACGAGAGACACTTCGTGTAAGCGGAATTACTCTTCTTCCTGCTGCAAGTGCTGCACGTAGACCGCACGCATACGTTCCTTTCGTTTTTCCACCGAAGGCTTCGTATAAGCCTGACGACTTCTCAGTTCTCGAATAACGCCAGTCTTTTCAAACTTCTTCTTGAACCTCTTCAGTGCTCGCTCGATGCTCTCTCCTTCTTTCAACGGAACTACAATCATATATTATCGCTTTTAGAATTACTCAGTATATCTGTTTCTCTTCTACTTATACTAAAAATCAGGCGCAAAAGTAGAGATATTTTATTCCCAGCAAAACTTTTCAGTTGGATTTTCATCCATGCTCTCCCACGTAAAATAGCTGTCTTTCTTTTATCTACTTTTGTCGGCGTTAATTTCATTCATAACCCATCAAAGAAGAGAACAATGGCGCTTATCAAATCGGTAAGAGGATTTACTCCCAGTATTGGGAAAGATACTTTCCTCGCAGACAACGCGACGATTATTGGTGATGTCGTGCTTGGCGAAGGATGCAGCGTTTGGTTTGGCACGATATTACGTGGCGACGTAAACTCTATCCGCATCGGAAACGGTGTGAATATTCAGGACGGATCAGTGTTGCACACCTTGTACCAAAAGTCAACCATAGAGATTGAGGATGATGTCTCGATAGGACACAATGTCACTATCCACGGAGCCAAGATCTGCAAAGGGGCCCTTGTGGGTATGGGATCCGTAGTGCTCGATCACGCAGTGATCGGCGAAGGGGCAATTATAGCCGCAGGATCTGTTGTATTGAGCAACACACAAGTTGAGCCGTGGAGTATTTATGCGGGTGTACCTGCCAAATTCGTAAAGAAAGTAGATCCAGAGCAGGCCAAAGAGATGAATCAGAAGATCGCTCGCAACTATCACATGTACGCCTCGTGGTATGAATAAAGGCATCGCACGCGTAATACACAGATCGGCCACCCGTCCCCACCGCCTCTACTGGCTCGCGGTGGCTCTCCTATTTTGCATCGCGTGCACGATGCATCCGCGGGAGGGACAATCGGGTGAACTCGACTCAAGCGCTTCGGACACGGTGCGCAGGGAGGCGAGACTGGTATTCGCGGGCGACCTAATGCAGCACATGCCGCAAGTAAGATCAGCCCAACGTCCAAACAGTCGTTTTGATTACTCCGAATCGTTTCGTTACGTCAAGCCACTTTTCGAACAGGCTGATTATGCCATCCTGAACTTCGAGACAACTCTGACTCCAACAACTGATTATCACGGCTACCCTACGTTCCGATCGCCGGGAGCTGTGGCTGACGCTCTGCGTGACATAGGGATCGACGCTGTGATGTTCGCGAATAATCATATCTGTGACAACGGTCGTACGGGAATCGAATACACGACACGACGCTTCGATTCGCTCGGAATTGTACACACGGGAGCCTTCGTCGACAGTAGTCGGATACGCAGAGAACATCCGCTGTTGTTCCAAGCTGGAGGGTTACGGTTTGCGCTCTTCAACTATACCTATGATACGAATGGCATGCCGATACCCAAAGGCATGATCGTGAACCTGATTGATACGAATGCTATTCGTAGAGACCTATCGCAAGTAAACCGTAAGCACATCGACTGCGTGATCGTCTTTTTCCATTGGGGTATAGAGTATGCCCGTCGACCGAATGACGAGCAGCGCCGACTGGCCGCGCTCTGCCATCGGCTTGGCGCCGAGATCGTCATCGGTAGTCACCCACACGTTATTCAACCCATTGAAGCGAAGCGCGACAATGAGGGTGTCGTGCGCAGCGTCACTGTCTATTCGCTCGGCAACCTCGTCTCGAACCAGAAGGAGCGTTATCGGAATGGTGGACTGATCGTCACACTCGATATTAAGAAGGAACGTAACGGTGCTCTCCGGATCGCTCCCGCCTACACGCCCGGATGGGTCTGTCGTCCCGGTGGCTACCGGATTATTCCGCCGTCTGCGGCTGACTCCATCGCACTACCAGCTGACCTACGCGCAACCTGCACGCAATTCTTCGAAGACACCCGCGCATTGCTCGAAGGGAACAAGATCTTCGAGGAGAGAGTCCGGTAAAATCGGCCAGCTCATCCTGAAATCCTACCAACACCTGAATCTATACCTGCCATGCTCCGCCCCCTATTCGTCGTCCTGCTTTTACTCGTTGTGGCAAGCAACGTAGTCAGGTCGCAGGACACCCACCCGACGGACGATTGGATGGAGCAGCTGCGTGAACTATCCGAATACACTGACGATGAGTTCGACGAAAAGCGACTTGAAGCACTCTACACCGACCTCTCCCACCTGGCTGAACATCCGATCGACCTCAACACAGCCACCACCTACGACCTTCACCAGCTTCCGTTCCTCTCCGACGCACAAGTCGACTCCATCCTCTCCTACCGCCAGCGGCACCACTACTTCCTCACCGTCTACGAACTGAGAGCCATCGACGTCCTCGACTGGATCACACTCCGACGCGTCGCCCCCTTTGTTTGCGTAAACAGACACGGCCCCGAACGCCCGGCTATCACCCTTGCTAATCTGCGACACCACGGCGCCAGCGAATGGGTGATGAAATACGGCCAGACCGTGGAACGGAAACGAGGTTACACGCCCGCCCCAGACAGCAGCTCCCGGCGATACCTCGGCGAGCCCTTCAGCCACGCCATCCGATACGCCTACACCTTCGACGACCGTCTGCAAGCGGGCTTTGCAGCAGAGAAAGATGCCGGAGAGCCCTTCGCTAATACATTTCACAAGGGTTACGACTACTATTCGGCTCACCTCGTCCTGAAAGATTTCGGTCACCTGCGCACCCTCGCTGTGGGCGACTTCAAGGCCACTTTTGGGCAAGGGCTCGTCGTAAGTCATGACTATGCACCCGCCCGTGGCACACTCGCTGCCGAGCCCGAATACCGCAACAATGGCTTCCGCCGCCATTATTCCACCGACGAACAACAGTTCTTCCGCGGCATCGCAGCCACCCTTGCCCTCTCCCACTGGCAGCTGAGCCTCTTCGGATCGAGCCGCAAAGTGGACGCCACGACAGACGGCACCACCATCACCTCCCTCAAGGTCAACGGCCTGCACCGTACCCGCAACGAACGCCTCACCCGACACACGGTCAGCCTTCGTACGATCGGCGGCAACCTGCGCTATGCCCGCTCCCGCATGCACATCGGACTTACGGCCTTGGCCTACGACTTTGGCGGGCAACGCGTCGATCCGCCTCCCACGCTCTACAACCACTACGACTTCCGCGGCCGCAGCAACGTCGACCTTGGTCTCGACTACATGCTCAAGAACGACCGTCTGAAGCTCTTCGGTGAGACGGCACTCTCCAGCGTTTCCGGCGCCACGGCCACGCTCGCCGCCCTGCAATGGACGCCCAGCTCCGAGATCATCGCCACCCTGCTCTACCGCAACTATTCGCCCCGCTACCACGCCCTCTTTGCCTCTGCCTTCGCGCGCACCGCCCGCGTCCGAAACGAAGAGGGGCTCTACCTCGGCCTCACCTTCACACCCGCCCCACGCTGGTTGCTCACGGGTCATGCCGACCTCTTCCGCTTCCCCTGGATGAAGCCCCGCGTCAGCTTCCCCTCCACCGGCAGCGAATACACCTTGCGAATCGATTGGACCGATCCACGCGAGATCATCGCGGCTTACGTCCGTTTCCGTAGCCAACGCACTGAAGGCAAGGCCGTTCGCGGATATGAGATCGCCATTCGCCCCATCATCAGACATCGGCTACGCGCCCAAATCACCTGTACCATCGACACCGTTTGGGCGCTCCGCACCGCCCTCGACTTCTCGCTTCACCAGCCCGACGGCGCCCCTACCGCACGCGGCCACATGCTCTCCGAGGCCATCAGTTGGCGCCCTCAAAGGCTGCCCATCCGCGCCGAACTCTTCGCCGCCCTCTTCCTCACCGATGGATTCGCCACCCGCCTCTATTCCTATGAAAAAAACCTGCTCTACACCTTCGCCACGCCCTCGCTCTACGGCCGCGGACTGCGCCTCTCCGGCCTGCTCTATTGGCGTCCCGCGGGTCGTCGGCTCACGCTCTCGGCTAAAATCGGCTGGACGCACCTCTTCACCGGCGACTCCATCGGCTCGGGCCTCGAAACCATCCGCGGGCGCAATCGTACGGACCTCTACGCCATGCTCCGCTGGACGTTCTAAGGTGGGCCATCGTTAAGGAAAGTGCATGCACCCCTACCAGTAGGAGCGGGCAGAAGCGTCCAATTTGATTGGGCCTATAAGTCCAAAATGATTAGAACTATTCACCCAAAGCAATTGGGTCTATAAGCCCAGAACGATTAGAACTATAAACCCAAATAGATTGGGTTTATGCGTCCAAAGAGATTGGGGATATAGACCCAAAGTGATTGGGTTCATGTGCCCAAATCAAACCAAAACACATTCCAAGGTTTGTCACCACTACCCTATAAGGTAGGTCGTCACTATCACGTAAGGTAGGTCGTCGCTACCCTATAAGGCAGGTCGTCACTAACAAGCAATGGTATGCCATCGCTAACCGGAGACGCACCTATATATAGGCTACCACTGCCTGTTTTATAGGTCGATGGCGCGGAGGATCTGCTCGGTGGCACCGCTATGTTGCTGGATATATGCGCTGGCAGACTCTCCCGCCGCAGTGCAGGCGTCGGGGTCAGCGAGGAGCGCATCGAGGCGAGCAGAGAGGGTGGACGCGTCGGTGATGGAAAAGGCGCCGCCGCAAGCGATGAGGTCGAGGGCCTCGCGAAACTTGCGGTGGTTGGGGCCGAAGAGCACGGGGACGCCGTAAACCGCAGCCTCGGGGGCGTTGTGGATGCCGTGGCCGAAGCCGCCGCCGATGTAGGCGATGCGGGCGTAGCGGTAAATGGACGAGAGGAGGCCGAAGGAGTCGACGATGAGGCAGTCGACGCCCGCGGCCGTGTCGGCATCGGCGCGGGAGAGGCGCAGGGCCGGACGGGTGAGGCGGGCCTCAATGGCTGCGAGGTGCGCCTCGTGGATCTCGTGCGGAGCGAGGATCAGCTTCAGGTCGGGGTGAGCGTTGAAATAGGGGATCAGCAGCGCTTCGTCTTCGGGCCACGAGCTGCCGGCAATCAGCACCGGACGGGCGTCGCGTTCAGCGAAGGCGGCAACGACGGGAAGCGGCCGCGCGGCGCGGCGGATGTCGATCACGCGATCGAAGCGGGTGTCGCCCGTAATGGTGATATTCGTCAGACCGATGCCGGCGAGGAGCTGGCGCGAGGTCTCGTCCTGCACAAAGAGGTGATCGAAACAGCGGAGCGCGTCGCGATAAGGTCGGCCGATGGGGCGGAAGAAGAGTTGGCCGGGGCGGAAAATGCCGGACACAAGGTAGGTGGGGACGCGTCGGCGTCGAAGCTCGTCGAGCGTGTTCAGCCAAAACTCGTACTTGACAAAGAGGGCGAGGGTGGGGCGGACACGGTCGAGGAAGGCACGGATGCGGCGTGGGAAGTCGAACGGGAGGTAGCAGACGACATCGGCGCCGGGGTAGTCGCGGCGGACATCGTAGCCAGAGGGGGAGAAGAACGTGAGGACGATTTTGTAGTCGGGGTGGCGCTGGCGGATGGCCTCAAGCAGGGGCCGCCCCTGCTCAAACTCACCGAGCGAGGCGGCGTGAAGCCAGACGTAGCGCGCACCGGGGATGATCTTCTCACGCAAGACGTCGTCAATGCTCCGCCTCCCGTCGATCATCTTGCGCGCCTTCCTATGAAAAGGCGCAGCGGCGTGGACAGCCGCTGCGTAGAGGCGGATGGCCGCCGTGTAGAGGGGGCGCATCACCCGAGTATTTCGATGGCGCGCTGAATGCGCCGAATGGTTTCGTCCTTGCCGATGGCCTCGGTGATGTGGAAGATCTGCGGCCCAATGCCCTGCCCAACGAGCGCCAGCCGGACGGCATTCATGATGTTGCCGAGGTGGTAGCCCTTCGCTGCGATCCACTCCTTGACGTACGCCTCGGTGCCCTCCACGTCAAAGGGTTCACGTCCACGCAAGACTTCGATCAGCTCTGTGAGTTGTGCCGCGCTGTCCTCCCGCCAACGCTTCTTGCGGGTCTTCTCGTCGTACTCGGTCGGCGCGACGAAGAAGTAATAGGTCAGCGGCCAGAGTTCGGGCACAAAACTGACGCGCTCCTTCATCAGCCCGACCACCTTTTCGACATACGCTTGATCGGCGTCCGTAATGCCATGACTTTCGAGCACAGGGCGGAACATGTCAGCGATGTCGCGGTCGCTGCGCAGCTGGATATAACGGTGGTTGAACCACTTGCCTTTCTCGTAATCGAACTTGGCGCCGCTCTTGCTGCAGTGGGTGAGGTCGAAGAGGCGGACCATCTCGTCGAGGGTCATCAGTTCGATGTCGTTGCCAGGGTTCCACCCGAGCAGCGCAAGGAAGTTGATCACGGCCTCAGGCAGGTAGCCACTCTCGCGGTAGCCAGATGACTTTTCGCCACTCTTCGGGTCGTGCCACTCGAGGGGGAAGACGGGGAACCCGAGGCGGTCGCCATCGCGCTTGCTCAGCTTACCTCCGCCCTCAGGCTTGAGAAGCAGCGGCAGGTGCGCAAACTGCGGCATCGTATCTGTCCAACCGAGGTAACGGTAAAGCAGCACATGCAACGGCGCGCTCGAGATCCACTCCTCGCCGCGGATCACATGCGTGACCTCCATCAGATGGTCATCCACGATGTTGGCCATGTGGTACGTGGGCAGTCCGTCGGCTGATTTGTAGAGTACCTTATCGTCGAGGATGGACGAGTTGATGACCACCTCACCGCGGATCAAGTCGTTGACACAGATATCCTCATTCGGCTCGATGCGAGTGCGGACAACATAACGCTCACCACTATCGATCAGCCTCCGCACCTCGTCAGCTGGGAGCGTCAGGGAGTTGCGCATCTGCCCGCGCGTCGAGGCGTCGTATTGGAAGTTGGGGATCTCGCTCCGTTTCGCCTCTAATTCTTCGGGCGTATCAAAAGCGATGTAGGCTAAGCCAGCATCCAGCAGCTGGTCGACATACTGGCGATAGATGGCTTTCCGCTCACTCTGTCGGTAGGGGCCATAGTTGCCGCCGAACCCGACGCCCTCGTCGAAGCGGAGGCCAAGCCACTCGAACGACTGGATGATGTATTCCTCGGCGCCAGGCACAAAGCGCTGAGAGTCCGTGTCCTCAATGCGGAGAATGAAGTCGCCGCCGTGCTTTTTCGCAAACAGATAGTTGTATAACGCGGTACGTACACCGCCGATGTGAAGGGGTCCCGTGGGACTGGGCGCGAATCGCACCCTAACTTTTCGTTCTGACATGATTCGTATAGGCTTATTCGTTGAAAACGGTGCCAAAAATATAGGGCGAATGCTTACCCGCCCTCCATAGCTGCCACAATACGACCCTCCCCGTCGAACTTATTCAAGGCCTATTCCGCCTTTCTGTCCCATCTTTTCCGTCACATAGCTTGCTCTGCCCCTTAACGTGAGCTCGATGTAAGAACAAAGTCAGCAAAGAGTTCCTACGGGAGTCACACGATGGCCAAAGTGCTTTTGGCTGCTACTGCGCGCTATCAAAGACATTCTTCAGGGATTAGGGAGTCCATTCTTTCGTCAAACTCACGTTAAGAAAGAACGGCTTCTTGCATCAAAACGAATATGCCAGCCCAATTCCCACACTGGCTCCAAGCGCGGGGTGATAGTATAGTGCCGTGTCGAGGGTCAGGCCGATGAAGGAATAGCTCACGCCCAGCGAAGGGCTGAAGGGTGACGACTTCACACCGGCACGCAGTTGGAAATTGGCAAAAGGTGTGTACTCCGCCCCGACTGAAAAGAGGAAGGGCTCATACTGCCGATACTCCGCCTCGGCCGACAGTTCCAAGCCCTCGTCCATCATATAACGCGCCCCGAGAAGGACCATCCGCGGCGTCATGTGCACCTGATTCGTCTCATCGGAGCCGATCGAAACAGCGGGAAAATGAAGTACCGACAGTCCCAGCAGCCACTTATCTGTTGGCCGTAGCGCCACACCCACGTCGGCCGACAGCCGCTGCCCGTCCTGCTCAAAGATCTCAGACTGCAGGAGGGCATACTGCACACTCACACCCAGTGACCACATGCTGCTCAGCCGCTTGGAGACCGAAAGGCGGAACATGCTCTCGCGGTATCTGTCGTAGCCAAACGAGGCGATGTGCACACCGAACGGTAGGATGCGGTTCGGTACGTTGAGTCCAGCACTGACCGTGACCAACTCCTTCATCCCATAGGGGTTGAAATAGTCACCGCGCAGCTGGCGATGCGCAAAGAAGGGCGTCAGCGATGGGTTGAAGAGCGGCGAATAGACGACCTCGGAACCAGCCAATCCCAGCGCACGCGTATCTGGCCGACGCACATTGTCATAAGCTCGCATGTACAAGCTAACAGCGAGGCAAAGCAGTAACAGTAGGGTAAGACGTGTTTTCATACTCTATTTTCATTTGATGTTTAGTGATCTTCATTGCTTCCATGACTGTTTGTTCATAGAACTCAAAATGCTCCCGCAAAGCAAATAATTGTAATGGAAAGCATCAACTATATGAGGACGAATTAGGGTAACCTCGTATCAAAATGGCGATAGGCTCGAGATACACTCTTCATACTTACTCCTACGGAGATCAAAACCACACGTGGTTTTAATGTCTGTACCCCTACGGAAATCAAAACCGCGCGTGGTTTTAATGTCTGTACCCCTACGGAAAGCAAAACCACGCGTGGTTCTAATGTCTGTATCCCTACGGAGATCAAAACCACACGTGGTTCTCATGTCTGTACCTCTACGGAGATCAAAACCACGCGTGGTTTTAATGTCTGTACCCCTACGGAGATTAGAACCACGCATGGTTTTGATCTCTGTAGCTCCTCAGCCCCCTCACCGTTGTACGGTTTTGCCCTCTCCTAACGAATGGGAATCTTGGAGAAGGAGGCCATGTTCCTAATACGATCGCCCTTCGTGCGTAAAAGATTATCCCCTATCCATTTCTGATTGACTGTTATTCCATCGGACCATAAGATCAAAAAAGAAAGGCTGCCCCCATATAGGAGCAGCCTTCCCTCAATTAATATCACTAGTTGTTACTTCACCAGTGCCTTCACAACCGGTTCGCCTTCAACGGCCACAAGCACAACTCCCTTCGGAGCGGATACCGTAGCACGATCAGAAGTCAATACCGTATTAGCCACCGTCTGACCCAGTACATTGCTGATCACTACACGCTTGCCAGAAGCGTTGAGTACAGTTACAGAACCGTTCTCAGCAACCACCTTCACACCCGTAGTAGCCGGAACAACTACGTTAGAAACAGGATCTTCAGATGTCATCTCTACATTGAACAGATCACCTTCCGGTATTCTATTCTCTTCGTCAGAGCGGCTGATTACAGGTACACCATTCTGGATCTTCAACCAACCACCAACACACGGTGCGATCATCGGATTCCGATTCGTAATAGGCTCACCACGATATGCAGTCTCAGACTCGATCAAGAAGTCCTTCTGGGGCGATCCACGTTCAACCAAACGGAAGGAGAATACACAGTCTTTGTGGTAGTTGTTACCCAAAGCAATCTTGCGGATCTTACCGTTCTTCGGTGCAGCCGGCGTCGGATCAGATACGGCATCCAGCTTAGCCAAATCAAGCGCCTTCACATTACCCTTAGCATCAACCTTCGTGTAGAGGTTGCTCAAGTCTGCACCACCAAGGATATAGAGAGCGTCGTTTGCATGAATAGCATCCGTGAACACGAAGCGTTCCCACCGAGTGTTCCAGAGGTAAGTGTTACGCTCGTCATCAACACCGGCCGTTCTCTCCATATTAGCAGAGTCGGTAGCATTGATCAGGTACATACCTCTACGGTAGCCCGGCAGATGGATCGTCAATTCACCATTGTCGTCGCAACCCAATGTATCGCTTACAATCGACGGACGGATCATGAGCAAGTACTGCGGTTTGATATAACCCGTTCCACGGTTTACATAAGCCGTATCCACGAAGATCGAAGTCTTAGCGTTAGGATTAGAGTTGCTACTTACAAGACCCAGATAGTTTCTCGGGCCCTTGTAGTAAGCCTTCTGATCCGTCAGAGCACCCGTATTCTCGAAGAGGTAATCCTTACCTGTCGTCATACTGCTTGTTCTGAAGAACTTCATCGTTCTAGGTGAGTCATCACCCACCTTACCCTCAAGCTCCGTATTGAAGCGACGGTAGATCGGATCTGCATCCTTCTTCAGTCTGAAGGTTGATACACGTGTTACAGAATTACCACGATAGTCAAACTTCAGCTTCAGCGTCGGTTCGTCTACAGCCAGTACAAAGAGACCCGGATTGAATTTACCAGCGATTCTGAGGTTTCTCATCATCAGCTCAGAGATCTGAGATCCCAGCGTCTGAGTCATATAAGTCTTCAGCTGCGTAGAATCTGCACTCTGCATAGCCACCGTATCCATTACCTGTACAAGAGCGAAGTCTTTTACACCATCGTTCTCCATATATACATCACGCAAGTAGAAGACAGGTCTGCCCAAGATGTTGGTAAGAGGAGCTGTCAATCTCGAGCTCAATGAATAGAAGTGCTGTGCAGCATTGCTTACAGAAAGCGTACCCAAGCAGTATTTGAACGGATTCTCGAAGTTCAGACGATAAGCCTGACGCTTCAGCGTTACGAGATCGTCTACTTGGTTCTTATTAGAAACCACCTTGTAACCGTACTCGTTCAACTTACCATTCTCTGCACCGATCGTATCCATACGGAAGTAGGCAACATCGAAATTGTCCTTAGCACCGATATAGAGGAACGTATCCGTTCTGGGATAAGCATTCATATCGAAGTCCTTAGCGGTTGAGATGTAACGGCTGTCATCGATACCACTTGCATAGTTAAATGCATAGAGGTTCACGATTGAAGTATCCGGATTAATCCACTGGTAACCCAGCAACGGATCATTCTTATACTTCTTCGGCAACGCAATAAACGTAGCGCCGTTCTTTTCACTCATGTTCGACTTAGCAGCATCGAACGTAGTCGTTCTCTCGTTCACCTTCTTCTCCTCATTCCATCTCCAGCGATCAGTACGGAAGGAGAAGTGCTCCATGTCTTTCTTCAACTGTACGTTTTCGAAAGCCAGACCATACTTATTACCAACTCGATGACCAAACTCACGGTTAATGATGTTGATCGGAGAGTTCTCCGAGTTCCTATAACGCTTCTCAACAATCCACTGGAAAGAAGGAAGTTCTTCCGGATGTACGAACTCGTCTAAGTAAGTCCAAACAGCGGAGTCGTGAGCAGAATACAACGGAACATGCAGATACTGTCCATCCGTATTACGGATCAGATACAAATCTGACGGGATCGAAACGCGATCAGAACCAGTAGCCAAGCAAGGAGTATAGTAGCCACCAAAATTGATGTGCGTATTGATACTGCAATCACCAGCCGGCAAGAATCCGCTATGGTTCGAGTGGAGAGTAACCTCACGCCCCGATGCCAGATTCTGAATCGATACATACAAACGATGACGATACTTATATGGTAACGGAGCATTCTCAGCCCGCCCCTTAGTAGCAGAAATAGTGGATAAAGCATTTACCATGAACCCATCTCTCAGGCGCGCAGTTTTGATTTGGTTACTATCGAGACCTGCTACCGGGAATAATGTAGAGATCATAGTACCCGTGTTGCTATTTCTATTTCCACCTACAGTCGCACCCAAATGTCCGAGATTAATATTTGACTGCATATGCAACACTGAGGTGTCGGGGATCGCAGCAAATGTGTAGTACTGCTGAGTTACCCATCCAAGAGAGCGGACACTATCAGCACCATTACGCCAGATAGCTGGATCGTACTCAGGACGATAAGCTGCCTTGAATGGATTGATATAAACACTATCTCCCGAAGGATAGTAAACCAGACGCCATACATATTGACCATACATCAACGAGTCCCGACGAGACACTGTATCAGTAGTATCAGTAAGTTTCTTCCACATCTGAGCCTGCGTGCCCGTTGCAAATTTCAGGAACTGATCACCTCCAGCATTACGTACGTGGAAGTTTGAATCAACACGGAGATAATTATTTCCGCTCTTCAAATGCATATACCCCATATAGTCCAATATAGAGTCTGGGAAAGAAACAAATGTCGTATCTTTTAAACGCGGGTTTTGCCAATCACCAGAAATAGTAGTGGGTGCTGATGCATACGATTGTAAGAACGTCACGTCAACCAAGGCAGAACGATGCGCACTTGTGTCAAGTTGTGCTGCCTTCAGACCAGAGGTGAAAATATTGTTTGAAGCAGCATCCGGAGAGAACTTCAGCGGATTCGTACGACTCAATGAATTGAAATCATTAGCATCCAATGCGAACGGGAGCGCTTCACGCAAAGTGAAGTAAAGCATACCGTCCACTTTACCAGCCCTTACATCTGTTGCCGGGGCAATCTTCACACAGATAAAGCTATCTGGAACTAAGTTGCCAAAATTCAATCCACCAGCGGTATCTCGCGGCATACACAATACAGCTACTGTATCATGCGCTTCATCTAAATAAGTAACCAACGGTCGACGACCATTTACAACAGTTGCATAAGTCTCTGAAAACTCCCATCCAGAAAGACCTCCTGGAACTAACGAAGTATTACTATCTGCAGGAGACATTCTCCAATTCTTCCTATCTACCGTATTAAATCCCATGGTAGAGTCATATCTCCAGCTCTCATGGTTATAGGCGTCTATTTCTAACAGAGCCTCATACTGCTTATTTGTAAAATCGAATGTCGGATTCTGACCTTGTACATAATCCGTAACGTTCACACACCATAAAGCAGATGCTGAAATCTCCGTCTTTGGTGTATTGTCCTTGAAATAACCTTTCCATTTAGCCTTTACAGAGTCTCGGCTTCCTGCGTGTCTGATCACATTAAGCGTATCAACAAAAAGGGTATATTTCCCATTCTTGTTTACGTCAGGACGCATAAATAGAACCATTGCATTTGGGGTACCGTTGTTACCATCTGCTATTTTGGCGCCACTAATCGAATCACCGAGTCCAGTCTTCAGGTCTGTTAATACCGTACCAGCATTACCAAAGCCCACAACACTATCTACGGATAAGTAGTAATAGCCCTTGTTAGGCCCGGCCTGTAATCTCCTAACGGGCTGTCCCACACGTAGCTTTTGCTTCTTTAAGAAGGTATTCCTTCCTTGGGCATTGCCCGAGACTGCAAATAGCCCCAACATGAGAATTCCCGCTAATAGCGTGAAAATCTTTTTGTTCATAATCATTATCGTTTTAATATTCAAATAGTCGATTACAATTCGATCGAAGGAATCCGGACGGTAGATTTCTATCTACCGTCCGAAAGTCTTCATCTATTTACTTCACGACAGCCTTCACTGCATTCTCACCTTCCACCGACACAATAACAACACCTTGTGGTGCAGAAATCGTCTCGTTATCAGATGCCAATACGGCTTTTGCTACCGTTTGTCCCAAGATATTGCTTACAGTAACTGCCTTACCTGAAGCATTCAGAACAGTTACGTTACCAACACCGGCAGTTACTACTACATTCGTCGCAGATACTTCCTTGTTGGCCAACGGAGCCTTGTCTGTCTTACGGACGTTCCAAACTTCAGCCTCAGTAATCGCATCGTAGTACGATCCACGGCTGACAACCGGCACACCATTCTGAATCTTGATCCATGCACCCTGCATCGGAGCAATCATGCGTCCAGCACCACGATTCCATGTCTCAGACTCAATCAAGAAGTCTTTCTTCGATCCACCACGAGGTTCGATATAGCGGAACGAGAACACTTCGTCTTTATGGAGGTTGTTACCCAAGAATACTTTCTTCACACGCGGTGTGTTATTCAGTTTCTTGTAGTTCACATAACGCTGTCCATTAGCACCCTTCACATAGAACTCTTCAATCGAATGCCCATTAAGAACATACAACGTATCACCTGCGTGGATAGCAGGGGTGAAGGCCAAACGATCCCAGTTAGAAGGCAAGATGTAATCACGATCACGGATGGCACTCTGCGAACCCAGCTGAGGATCAGTGCGTGCAGAATCCGTCTCGTTACGTAAGAAGCGACCATATACATATGGACGATTCAACTCATCTTCGCCACAAACCGGGCAACCCAGCCAACCAAATTCCGGACCTACCACCAGCAAGTACTGCGGTTTGATCAGACCCGTACCACGGTTCACATAAGCAGTATCTACATAAATAGCCCAATCTGTATCAATGTGGCGTTTGAATACCTGATCCTTATCCTTATTCTTGATAGCATCGTCTGCATTCTCTACACCAGCGAAATTGATATTGCTATAGCCAGCCGCATTCTGCTTCTTAGTCGCAGAGTATACACTGTGCGCATCTTCATACAGATAATCATTAGGCTTTGCTGTACGACGGAAGGCTACAGTATCAGGATCATCAGTCGCGACCGAACCTTCATCTAAAGAATTGAAGCGACGATACAATGGCTCTGTTTCATGAGTTAAAGCAAACGTCGAAACACGATATGTACCAATCGTCTTCGGCTGTGCGGCTACATACATCGGAGCGTGATCCGTTACACTAGCAGCTACTACACCAAACGAATTCTGTCTGATGCTGCCATGGCTCCAATCATAAGCCTTAATCGTATCTGTAACAGCAAGATTCTTTACATACGTCAGGTAGTGGAAGTTCGAGATATCGATTCGATCTAACAGTGTATAGTAATCCTTGCCATTTGTCTCATACGTAAAGCGCAGATAGAACTTTGCCTTATTCAAACGACGACTATTCGCATTCCTCTCTGGCGTATAACCATAACGTGCATTGTCGTCCATTACAACATAGTTCTCATTCCGCTTAAACTTCCAATAGTCATTCACCTGTAAGTGATAGAACCAGCGTTTCAACGGAGCAATATAGTCGTCGCTACTTGTGTTGCTGAAGTTCGCCAATAAACCATCATTCCAGCCAATACCATATTTCTCGACACCATAGGCCTCTCTACGCAAAGTGTCGGGGACAACAAGTTGGAAGTATGTTCTATCATCCTTCAAAATATATAAGCCCGTATCCGTACTTGAAGCATTGTCACGGAAGCCCATATAGTGATTACCATCACTCAACTTATTCAAGTAATTGAAGGCATAAGCAAACCAATTCAATGAGTCAGTTGCTTCCTTAATAGCAGCAGCCTCATCGGGATTCTTACTAAAGAACTTATAGCCCAAGTAAGGATCATTACGATATGGCTTCGGAACTACAGTAAAACCAGCCAGATTCACATAGTTTCTACCCATAATCGGGCTGTAGTCACGTCCTAATCCGTTTTCATCAATACGATGCCATACACCCTTAAACAGATGGTATTCATTATACACTTGAACAAACTCGATACGGATATTATTGAATTCACGGTTCGTCAGATGAATCTTCGATATACCCGATCCATCATTCACCTTCGTCACAAACCACTGATCGGACGGTGTACGATTTGCATTTTCAATATCTTCCAGACGCATCCATTGGGGTGTGAGATCACCTGCATACATCGGAACCACTAAGTAGCGACCCTCACGATCCCTTACCGTATACAAGTTCGAAGGAACCGTTGTCCGATCCGTATCATATACCACACAATTATTAATATTGAAATGAATGCGTGTATTAGCTGGTGCATTAGCAACTGTTAGTATACGACCAGCCGTAGCATTCAAGTCTTGCGCGCGAACAATTAAATAATTTAAAATATCGCTGTTGTATAAGTCCTCATTAAGAGGATAGGATCCTGTACTCGGATCTTTCTGAGTACCATAACTTACATGATTCTTATACCCCTTCACATTGATAATCAAGCTGTCTTCTGAAGGATAATAAACTAAACGCCACTTACTCTGATCCTCATTAGTAGCACCAGTCGTTTCAATCTTTGGATAACGAATACCCAAGTCACTATTGTAGTCCGATGTAGACATCGTTACATACTGTCCTCCCGTAGTATTCAAGTAAAGATAATGGTGATCCTTTCCGCGGGTGGAAGATTGAACGTCTGTAGCCTTCAGCAATTGAGCAAAAACATTAGTCTGTCCTGGTGTTACATCTGGAGAGAAGAACAGCTGAACCGGACCTTCTGTAGGATTTTGATGCATTCTAGTATTGAAATCGTGAGCAGTCAACACTCTCGGAGATGCATTGACCAATCTAAAACGCACCAAATTGTTCTTGTAAAAAGGAGCCGTAGGATCAAAATCATTCTTATGCGCTACAACTAAACGAATTTTTCCTCTCGAAGTACCATCTGTAGGAACAGCGAAAGTTAAATAATAGTCAGGCTTTACCTCAATAGCTAAGTATTGATCTTTCTCCAATTCAGCCGATCCATGCGCACCATTGTATGTACGTGAAAACTTCCATTTTGACAAGTTACCACCTACCAATGGAGCCACCGTCTGGCCGGCAATCAGATCTATACCATAACCTGGACTCAAACGCGCCATACTGTCATGGTAAATTATACGTGTGGAGAGGCCATTCACAGTTCCTGTGTCCGTAAATAAATAAGACTGATAATCGAATGCCAGTTCCGTCCCATACTCTTTGTTTATAAAGGTAAAGGCGGGAACTTTTCCCGCATTCTCTGGTCTGCCAACATTGACGCACCACAAGGAGGAACGCAATTTGAAAAATGCAGAATCAGGATCTCCATTCTCATTCCACACATAAGCACTATCAGCACGATCAATACGACCCTCCTGATCCATAATTAGGAAACAGCTATCACCCCTACCCGTACCCAGTCTCGTCGTTCCGATGTACGAGATCTTGAGATGGTAAGCGCCCTTCCCTGTTCCATCGGGTAGATACTTTACAGAATCCCCGTGTGCAGGCCTAGCACTCGCCCCCACTGCCCCTAAGAGTAGCATAAGCGAAGCCGCCAACAAAGCGAATACTTTTTTGTTCATAATCAATTAGTTAAATATTAATACTCGTAAAATCTCTTCTTTCACCTCATCCTTCACCTCCGCAGCCAACAAACGCTACATTAGCTCCACACGAGTCAATCGCCGCAACAAAAATACAGATTTGCCCTATTCTCGCAATCCAACCCTCTCTTTTTTTCTGGTCCACTCTTCTAATTCTTATCCAAAAGGCAAAGCGCTCCAACAAAACAGTAAATTCCGAGAACAAACAGCGCCATGCTCATCTTTCACTCTCGAACCTTAATCCCTTTCCGGAGCACACTTGCATTTATTCGGTATTCTATTAACATAGACAATCTACAAGTCTACTTTTTCATCCTAGCATTCTATTCCGCGTCACTTCTTACGTAAAATCGATCTCCTTCTATTGACACTTAAGGACTTCTACGTGACTTGACTTATTCCGCATAGAGGGTGTTCTGCATTTTTCTTTTACAAGAAAGGGCATACGCCTATATATACGTATACCCTTTATATTCCTATTATTTTTTATTTGAGCCGAAACCCGGACTCGAACCGGGGACCTATTCATTACGAATGAATTGCTCTACCAACTGAGCCATTTCGGCAATTTACGACTATGATCTTATCAAATCCAACAATCGTTCTTCTTATCGGGGACAAAGATAGAGCTTTATTCCATATCTGGAAATAGTTTCTGATAAAAATCATCCAGTTCTTTTTCTAAGCCCTTCATCAAGCATTCCTCTCCTTTTTCTGACTGCTCTTTCTGTCCAAACAACACTTCTGACTCTTTAAACTCATCATCTACTAGACTAATAAAGAATGGCTTTGAACACTTTGGATGATTAAAGGCGCCTTTTGCTGCCACACGAGCTATTGCCGAACGAATCATCGCAAGTTTTCGCTGCAGAAAAACGGCTCCCTTATTACGCGGATCAGCCCAATCGAAGATGACCTTCTTCTTCAATAAATGCTCAGGCTCATCAAAAATCTGGATCTCACCTGCGTCAGCATCCAATTGCACGTACAAACGGCTGATCGTCTGTATTGCTCCATCTTTTGTTACCCGATCTATCGCGGATAAGAATATGGATTCTATTATTCCCTGAATCTTTGGATTCTCTTTCACGTATTCTTCTGTTTGTCGGCGGGCAAAGATAGAAGGGTTGACCGGAGATCCTAAAAACAAGTGTCTATTTCTTTGTGTCTCTGTGTTGGCCCCGAATTCACATCTATACAAAGCCACATCGTGGAACATCGCAAGACTCACTTTCCCAAATTCCTAAGCTCTTTGTCAGAGCGAAGACGCTGCTTCATAACTTCCGTATAGCGTCGCTGGCGATTGAGTGTGGTGGAGTCTACCTCTGAGGCATACTCGAGATAGTGGGTGTAGGAACGTTCGGCCCAGTCGGAGGCTATTGATAGATTGCCACATAGCTCCTCGCTAACAGCAATGTTGGAGGCTAAACGTGCCTTGACTTTCCAGTTTCGAGCTTGGTCGTAGAGGCGATGCCAGATTACGGCGGCCTCCTTCCATTTTTCAGCAGCGGCATAGGCGCTGGCCTCTTTCCATGCGGATGAAGAGGAGGTATAGTACCAACGAACATTCGGCTCCCAGTGTGGAACAAAGCGCGAAGAGGATTTGTCAGCCATGTAGAGTGAAACTTCACGTAATACGGTACGCATGGCCTGACTAATGGCTTCGGGACTATCGATGGTACCCTCAAACGCGGCGCGGAGAGTGTCGGATAGGTGGACAGTACGGACCATCGTTAGGGAATCGGATGGGATGGAAAGACGAATGAGACCAGACACTTCGACTCGTAACGGGTCGTGGGTGAGGAAATAGAGCGGGTCGACGTCCCCTTTGATGCTGAACTGTAGGCGATCGAGCGAGATGACGGCATCTGCACCCTCGTCCGTACATAGTTGGCGGACTTCGGAGGCTGATAGCGGTTGATCGGAGAGATGGGAGGGGCGATAAGCTCTGTCGTAGAGGCGAACATCGTCGTAACGATGTGCATCGGCGATGCGTTCGCCCAAGGTCTGGCAGTAGTAAAACGCCATGCTGTCAGTCGTTACTTCCTTCACCTCCAGTGGGATCTTTCCCAACGTCAACGCACAAGGGGCAGCAGATGGCATCGCTGCGTTGTCCAGAATCAGCACTCGACGGACTGTATGCGGAACATGCAGCTCGGAAGGCTCCAAAGTGTCGATCCCAATGAAGCGGATGGTACTGCATGAGGCAAGTAACAGTAAGAGGCTGAGGCATACGTATATGCCCCAACCTCTTCTTTTATCGATTTGTGTCATTTCTCTACTTCGATAAGTCACGCATTGTCTTTCAGCTTAGCCACGTTTTCCCGAAGGAGCGCGAGTTTACTCTCGGCATCGGCACGCTTCTTTCGCTCGACAGCCACGACTTCGGGCTTAGCGTTGGCGACAAACTTCTCATTGCCGAGCTTCTTCATCACCGAACGGAGGAAACCCTCGAGGTAGTCAATCTCAGCTTCCATCTTCTGGATCTCTTCAGCCACATCGATGGTGTTGCCCAGCGGTACGGCGTACTCTGTTGTGCCGACCATAAACGAAGCTGCAGTGGCATCTTTCGGAGCTCGCACGATCGTATCGACGTTGCACATCTTCATAATGACCGGATTATACGCCTCGTTATGATCACCCGTAACGACCTGCAACGTGAGCGACTCCTTGTTCGGGATGTTGCGCTCGAGTCGGATGGAGCGGACACCGGCCACAATGTTCTTCACCACCTCAAAATCGGCTGTCAGGCGGTCGTTCGTTTGCTCCGGGCGAGGCTGCTGAGTGACCATAATGCTCTCACCCGGCTGACGGTCGGCCAATGCCTGCCATACTTCCTCCGTGATGAAGGGCATAAACGGATGAAGGGTCAGCATAAGTTTCTCAAACAGCGAGATCGTGGAACGATATGTTTTCGCATCGATGGGCTGACCGTAAGCAGGCTTAACAGCCTCGAGATACCACGCAGAGAACTCATCACGAAAGAGTTTGTAAGCCGTCATCAACGCTTCGGAGATACGGTACCTCGAAAAATCATCCTCAAGTTCCACGATCGTCGCACAGAACTTCGCCTCCATCCAATCGATCGCGATTCTTGCCGCATCTGGCTGTTCTGCCGCATCGGAAACCTCCCAACTCTTCACCAAACGGAGTGCGTTCCAGATCTTGTTGTTGAAGTTGCGCCCTTGTTCGCACAACGACTCGTCGAAGAGGATGTCGTTACCCGCTGGAGCGGCCAGCATGATACCCATACGCACCCCATCGGCGCCGTATTGGTCGATAAGGGCGAGCGGATCGGGTGAGTTGCCGAGCGACTTCGACATCTTCCGCCCGAGCTTGTCGCGCACGATGCCGGTGAAGTAGACGTTGCGGAAGGGCTTATCCCCCTCATACTCATAGCCGGCCATGATCATACGCGCCACCCAGAAGAAGATGATATCCGGACCGGTGACAAGGTCGGCCGTGGGGTAGTAATAACGCATTTCGTCGTTGCCGGGATGGTTAATTCCGTCGAAGAGGGCGATGGGCCAAAGCCAAGACGAGAACCAAGTGTCGAGGCAATCCTCATCCTGCCGAAGCGTGAACGGGCGACCTTTCAGCATGGGGTGCTCAGCGGCCTGCGCGCGTGCTTCCTCCTCGGTCTCGGCCACGAGGATGATGACCGGCGCCACATTGCCCGACGCCTCCCCTCCAGTCGGCGAGGCATAGTAAGCCGGGATGCGATGGCCCCACCAGAGTTGGCGACTGATGCACCAATCCTTCACGTTCTCCATCCAGTGGCGGTAGGTGTTCTTGAACTTCGGCGGGTAGAAACGGATCTCGTCGTTCATCACCGCATCGAGTGCAGGCTTAGCCAGACCGTCCATTTTCAGGAACCATTGCATGGAGAGCTTCGGCTCGATGGGCACATTGGTACGCTCGGAGAAGCCCACCTTGTTCGTGTAATCCTCTGTTTTTTCGAGCAGTCCGGCGGCATCAAGGTCGCGGACGATCTGCTCGCGGACGGCGAAGCGATCCATGCCGACGTAGAGTTCGCCCGCCGGAGCAATGGTGCCATTGTCGTTAAAGATGTCGATAGAGGGGAGGTTGTATTTCTCGCCCAGCATGTAGTCGTTTACGTCGTGCGCGGGGGTGACCTTGAGGCAGCCTGTGCCGAACTCAATGTCTACGTAGTCGTCCTCGATGACGGGGATCTCGCGCCCCACGAGTGGGACTATAACGCGCCGTCCGCGGAGGTGTTGGTTCTTCGGGTCGTTCGGATTGATGCACATGGCCGTGTCGCCCATGATCGTTTCGGGTCGGGTCGTAGCCACGATGGCATACCTGTCTTCGCCGACGATGCGATAGCGCAGGTAGTAGAGTTTGCCCTGTTGCTCCTTATAAATCACCTCCTCGTCGCTGAGGGCGGTGAGGGCGGCGGGATCCCAATTGACCATGCGGACGCCGCGATAGATCAGTCCCTTACGGTACAGATCGCAGAAGACGCGGATGACGCTCCGAGAGCGGATGTCGTCCATAGTGAAGGCTGTGCGATCCCAGTCGCAGGAGGCACCGAGGCGTCGGAGTTGCTTGAGGATGATGCCACCGTGCTCCTCTTTCCACTCCCAAGCGTGGCGCAGAAACTCCTCGCGGGTGAGGTCTGACTTGCGGATTCCGCGCTCAGCCAGTCGTGCCACCACCTTGGCCTCGGTGGCGATGGAGGCGTGATCCGTGCCCGGCACCCAGCAGGCGTTGTGGCCCGTCATGCGTGCGCGGCGCACAAGGATGTCTTGAATCGTGTTGTTGAGCATGTGCCCCATGTGGAGCACGCCGGTGACGTTGGGCGGCGGGATGACCACCGTGTACGGCTCGCGCTCGTCCGGAAGGGAGCGAAAGAAACCGTTGTCCAACCAGTATTGATACCATTTCCCCTCGACCGACGAGGGATCGTATTTCGATGCTAATGCCATGTTCCTATGATTTTTAATTGCAGCGCGCAAAAGTAAGCAGCAGCGGTGAACGTTTAGAGGCGACAACAACGCCAACTAAGGATCAATGGGGGCGTTTCTTTGAGTAATTTTTACCGATGACTGGTCAACGGTGAAAATTACTCAAGGAAATTCCTTCAAAAGGGATCGGTTGGAGGAATTTACTCGGAGAAATTCCTTCAAAAGGGATTGGTTGGACGAATTTCTTCGGAGAAATTCCTTCAAAAGAGATCGGTTGGAGGAAATTACTCGGAGAAATTCCTTCAAAAGAGATCGGTTGGAGGAATTTACTCTGGGGAAATCCTTCAAAAGAGATCGGTTGGACGAATTTACTCTGGGGAAACAAGACCTCACAGCGCCAGCTGCCTCTCTCCCTTACCCTTGATTCGTAGGCGGATCTCCTTCTTATCGGCTGTATATCGGATGAAATCTTGGCTGGTGAGTGAGGCTTTGGGCGCGCGTCCGTCCAACTCCAGCACCACATCACCTAAGGCGATGCCGGCCTTCGCGGCGATGCCGGCCGGCTCCAATCGATGGACAACGATTCCCTGTTCCCTCTCCTCTATATTGACTCCGAATGCGGAAAGCACGGGCTTAGCGCGCTGTTGCTCGAAGTCTTTGCTCGGTTGGATGTATAGGTCGTTTCCCTCATCTGCTCCATAGTCCAAAATAAAATTGAAGCGATGCATCAGTTGAGCCCCGAAGAAGTTCTTGTTAAAAGCAAACTTGGGGTTGTTCGCGATTTGGCAGTTGGGGATCGTTATCCCATCCCACACCACCGGAACGCCATCAAACACAAACAAGGAGTCGATGCTGTTATCCCCTCGAAGCGTAAGAATCACCTTGTAAGGATACCGTTTCTTCAGCTGGGCGGACACCTCATTGTTGACTACGACTTCAGCGTCTACCCCGATAGCTAACGAAAATGCCAGATCTTCTTTAAGCGATCCGAGGCGAGCGCTGATGCCCTCTTCTTCCAGCCCATCCTGAATCTTATGGAAGCCCTTGCTCTCCTGTTCGAGCCGCTTATCATTAGCAACACTGAATATGCGCACCCGTCCTTCATCCACTGAAAAAAGCCAATTGCATTGCTGCATGATGTTGAACCCCAAGACGCCATTTCCCATCAAGTTATCACGTCTAATGTCCGCCTCTGCCTCATCTAAAGCAATGACCACATGCATCTGCCCCTCCTTAACCGAAAAGATCCTTTTGCTCCGCTGAAAGATATTGTCTTCGAAAACGCTGTCTCCCACCAGCAAATGCATGTAATTGTTCTTACCGACAGACGCAAAAAGGGGATTCATCGCGAAGGTATCTATGCGAAAATCAGGAATGCGGTAGAGGCGCAGCCAATCCCACTGTCCACGAACATTTCTCGTAGGCAGCGGAGCCCTTCCGAAATAGATGGCGTGATATTTCTTGAGGTCTTCTTCTTGCATCAAGCAAATCCCACTTGTACTTATGCCCATGTTCACCTCTTTACCACCAATGGTGCATCGCACGGAGAAACAACCGTCATAGGAAAAAGGAATGTCAAGAGACAGTTCATCCGGAATGCGTTGGAACTCCTGATAGTTGTGCACACTGTATCGCACGATCGGATACAGAAAATAACCGGCACCCAACAGGAGGACGGCGAGGACGGCGAGGATGATTGCTCTCTTCTTGCGTCGAATTTTCATTGCAGTAAGCTGGGGGTATAGATGTCTGAGAAAAAAGGAGTATAGCCAATAACTGCCACCTCGGGGGCGGAACACAAATAGCGGCAGGGTAGCCACATCAAAATGACAGGAGGCTTGGGGGCACACGCGTTTTTCGCTCTCCACAGCCCTACGGAGATCAAAACCACACGTGGTTTAGATGCGGTTGCCCTACAAATAGGGGCGCTATTTCCCGAAGATAGCGCCCCTATGATTCATCGGTAAACTGGCCACTCTGGGCCAGCTACTCATTGCTCAGGTACGACGGCAAAGAAGACCAGATCGGCGTCGCTGTCGTTGACAAGGCTGTGCGTGTGGCCTTTCGGGCAGTAGTGACACTGGCCAGCGGCGACGCGCTCCTCGCCGTCCGCAAGCAGCACCTTGCCACGGCCCTCAAGGAAATACATAATCTCACTGCTCGTCTCGTGCGTATGCAAGCCGATCGAAGCACCCGGCTCGAGTCGGCCGTACATGATGCGGTTCTGCCCGTCGAAGAACATGCGGGCGATGTACTCTTTCTCGCCGCCCTTGAAGTTCGGCAGGCGTTGTTCTGGGATGTTGGGGAAGTCGATAATCATAATTGAATGGGGTTAGAGGGGGGGGGTAGAGGGGGGGTTACCTGATGGCGTACAGCGTGCTGATCGACTCGTCGTGGCAGACGCGGCGGATGGCTTCAGCGAACATGTCGGCCACGGAGAGGATGGTGACTTTGCTGCACTCCTTCTGGTAGGGGATCGAGTCGGTGAAGATCATCTCCTCGAGGCAGGAGTTGGCAATGCGCTCCGTGGCGGGATCGGACATGACAGCGTGGCTGGCCATCGCGCGGACGGACTTGGCGCCGTGTTGCTTGAGCAGGTCGGCTGCACGGGTGATGGTGCCAGCCGTGTCCACAATGTCGTCGATAAGAAGGACGTCCTTGCCCTCCACGTCGCCGAGGATCTTCATATCGCTGATCTGGTTGGCCTTTAGGCGCCTCTTGTAGCAGATCACCATCGGCAGCTCGAGGAACTTAGAGTAGCTGCTGGCGCGCTTCGTGCCGCCCACGTCGGGCGTGGCTATAACGAGGTTGTCGAAGGGTAACTCCTCGCGGATGTAGTCTAAGAAGACCGACGAGGCGTAGAGGTGATCAACGGGCACGTTGAAGAAGCCCTGGATCTGGTCAGCGTGCAGGTCCATAGTGATCAGGCGATCGAGACCGGCTACGCTGAGCAGGTCGGCAATCAGCTTGGCGCCGATGGAGACGCGGGGCTTGTCCTTCCTGTCCTGCCGCGCCCAACCGAAGTAGGGGATGACGGCAATGACCGAGTGCGCCGAGGCGCGTTTGGCTGCGTCCATCATCAGCAGCAGCTCCATGAGGTTGTCCGAGTTGGGAAAGGTGGATTGCACAAGGAAGACATCCTTGCCGCGGATACTTTCTTCGTACGAGACGGAAAATTCACCGTCAGCGAAATGCTCGATGTTCATCTGCCCGAGGGGGCAATGCAGGCTTTTGCAGATTCGCTCTGCGAGGTAACGGGAGTTGGTTCCCGAGAAGATGGCAAAAGGCGTATAAGCACTCATCCGTTTAGTGGGTTGTAAGTAGTTTGAGCGCGGAGGGGCGTCCTTCACCGGTTGCGATGGCGGACTGTCTCCCCCGCTGTATCAGTTAAAAATATGGCGCCAAAAGTAGGGCGCGACGAGCTAAAATCTAAAAGCTCCCTATGAACGGGGTCACGACAGGCCGGAGTAATCGAACTTCAACAGCCGACCGGAGCACGGCGGCAGCTCCACCTCATAGGCGCAGGCGTGGGTCAGGGTGCCGATGGCGACCGTGCCCGTGAGGAGGTCGGTCAGGCGGGCGGGGGTATTGTCGGGGATGGACATGGCGCGGAAGGCGTCCTCGGGGATGCGTATCCGGACACGCCGCGGAGTATCGGCAAAGTTCACGGCCACGAGCACCACCACCTCGTCGGCCTTGCGTAGATAAGCGTACTGGCGGGCGGGATCGAAGCTGTCGGAGGCAGGATTGACGTACATCAGATCGAAGAACGTGCCCTCGGCCAGGGCCTTCTCCTCACGCGAAAGGCGCAGGATGGCCGTGTATTGGTGCAGCAGGCTACGCTCGGCGTCGGTCAGGAGGGCCTCGTCGTAGCGTCCGCCGTGACAACGTCGGCGCAGGGTATCGAGGCTCCAATAATCGAAGATGGACGTGCGGCCGTCTCGTCCGCTAAAGCCCTCCTCGTCCATGCCACGCTCGCCGAGCTCTTGGCCGAAGTAGACCATCACCGGGCCCGTGCCGATGGTGGCGGCGACGATCATCGCGGGGATACCCGCCTCGGCGCGGCCGGCAAAGAAGTCGGAAGCGATGCGCTGCTCGTCGTGATTCTCGAGGAAAGAGAGCATGTGCGGGCGGATGTCGTCGACGGCCTGCCAACATTCCGTGATGCGTGAGGCGGGGGCATGGCCGCAGACGACGCTGCGGAGTGTGTCGTAGAGCCCCACCTTGTCGTAGAGATAATCGAAGCCGCCGGTGCGGATATAGTCACGATAGAGCGCGGGCTGGTAGACCTCGGCGATGAAGATGACCTGCTTCCAACTCTTGACCCGCGGGATGACCCACTGCCAGAACTCGACGGGCACCATCTCAGCCATGTCGCAACGGAAGCCGTCCACGCCGCGGGCGATCCAAAAGCGGAGGATGGCCAGCATCTTATGCCACGTGTCGGGCACGGGATAGAAATACTTCGTGCCACCGCCTTGCAGGTCGACGCCATAGTTGAGCTTCACCGTCTCATACCAGTCGTTGCGGCCGGGCGTGGCGCTGAAGCAGTCGTTACCGGTGACCTTAGCGGGAAACTCGCTGTACTCAAAGTCCTCCTGCTTGGCGCCGAAGTGGAACGCGAGGGCCTGTCCGGGCAGGTAGTAGAAGTTGTTGTCGCGGGCGAAGGCGCGGCTGGTGTCGTCGTTCTGACCGAGGTCGGGCTCGAGGGGATCCTTGGCGTCGGAGTGGTATTGACGGGCCACGTGGTTGGGCACGAAGTCGATGAGGACCTTCAGCCCAGCCTCGTGCGTCCGCTCCACGAGGGCCTCAAACTCGGCCATGCGGTCGGGCACGCTCACGGCCAGATCGGGCGCCACGTCGTAGTAATCCTTCACGGCGTAGGGCGATCCGGCCTTGCCCTTAACCACGGCGTTGTGATCCTTGGGGATGCCATAGGCGGAGTAGTCCGTGCGGGTGGCGTGCTCTAAGATGCCGGTGTACCAGACGTGCGTCGCGCCCAATTGGCGAATGGCATCGAGCGCCTCGGGGGTGAAGTCGGCCATCTTACCGCAGCCGTTCTCTTCAATGTTGCCATACTCCTTCGCGGGGCACTGCATGTTGCCAAAGATCCGCGGGAGGACTTGATAGATGATGGGTTTCTTGCTGTTCTTATTCATAGTGAGTGACGGATGTAGGGGGGTGACGGAGTGCTTCTTCTCTGGAAGCAAGAAGCAAAAGGAGATCAAGGCCTCTACCGAGGGCGGCCGACTTCGCCAGCTGCCTGCCTCGTGGGGGCAGCCGCCTTGGGCGCGGTGCGTTTGGGCGGCGGATAGGCACGCAGGAGCTTATTGTTCTTATCGGCCGTCCGGGCCAGGCGGTTGTAGGCGCGGACAGCGGTGACGTAGCCCACGCGGGCGATGTGGTCGATATTCTTCAGGTCGAAGAGCTTGTAATGGCCGAACTCCTCGGTCTCGATCAGCAGGTCACAGAGGCGCCGATCCTCGACGGTGTTGGCGCGGAACATATAGTGGAACGAGCGCTCGCCGATGCTGTAGATGTTCTTGCTGTACTTGCGGGCGGTGTAGGGGTTGACGTTGACGCCGATGACCATCTCGCAACTGTCACGGATGATGGAGACGGGGAAGTTGTGGAAGAGTCCGCCGTCGACATAGTGCACACCGTCGATAACGACGGGGCTGAAGATGATCGGTATGCTGCACGAGGCGCGCACGGCCTCCACGATGGGGCCAGAGCTGAACCGATGGCCGCAGCCGTTGTCGAGATCGGTGGCCATGACGATGGTGGGGATACGAAGCTCCTCGAAGGTCTTGGCGCGGAGGTTGCGCTTCAGAAACTCACTCACACCACGGCTGTCGAACAGGCCCGTGGTGGGCACTTGCACCCGAGCAAACTCGGAGAACTCACGCCCGGCGAACATTTCGCGGATCTCGTCCGAGGTGTGTCCGTCGGCCCACAGCACAGCCGCTATGGCGCCGGCACTGGTACCCACAATGACGTCGGGACGAATACCGCGCTCCTCCAAAAACTTAAAGACGCCCACATAGGCCAATCCTTTGGCTCCACCGCCGCTCAGGGCCAGTCCGAGTCGGTAGGGCTTTCTCGGCTCGATCCATTTCAATAAGGGGAAATTCATACGTAATGCTCAAATAACCAATTGCTATAACATGCGGGCAAAAGTATGGTTTAGCGGTAAAACGTTTCTCCGCCAACGCTCCCCCATTCGCATGCCTCGAATAGGTGCACTCCGGCTCTCCCTTTCTAAGCATAAAGCCAGCAGCGCGTTTCTACGGAAGCCACGCGAGGGCCAAAACGCTTTTGGAAATGCTTGCAACAATGTTGCAAACGCCAGAAAGTTTTTCATGGGACTTGCAACAGTGTTGCAAACGCCAAAAAATTTTTCGTGGGACTTGCAACGGTGTTGCAAACGCCAGAAAGTTTTTCGTGGGACTTGCAACGGTGTTGCAAACGCCGAAAAGTTTTTCGTGAGACTTGCAACAGTGTTGCAAACGCCAGAAAATTTTTCGCGGGACTTGCAACAGTGTTGCAAACGCCAAAAAGTTTTTCGCGGGACTTGCAACACTGTTGCAAACACTTTCAATACCGGAATTCCCCGAATTCGCTACGGATGATCAGCTCTTTCCGCTCGGCAGACTCTACGCGGCCCACAATCTGGGCGTCGATGCCGAACGAGCGACTGAGGGCAATGACTTCTTCTGCTCGCTGGGCGTCCAAGTAGACCTCCATGCGGTGCCCCATGTTGAAGACTTTGTACATCTCAGCCCAGTCCGTGCCGCTCTGCTCGCGGATGATGCGGAAGAGGGGCGGCAGGGGGAAGAGGTTGTCCTTGACGACGCGCATGTCGTCGCCGATGAAGTGGATGATCTTCGTCTGTGCACCGCCAGAGCAGTGCACCATGCCGTGGATCTCGGGGCGCATGGCGTCGAGCAGGGCCTTGACGACAGGGGCGTAGGTGCGCGTGGGAGAGAGAACGAGGCAGCCGGCATCTACGTTCAGGCCTTCGATGGCGTCCGTGAGGCGGAGACCACCAGCGTAAACGAGATCGTCAGGAACGGCGGCGTCAAAACTCTCGGGGTATTTCTCGGCCAAGTAGTGGGCAAAGACATCATGGCGGGCGCTGGTGAGTCCGTTGCTGCCCATGCCGCCGTTGTAGGCATGCTCGTAGGCGTCGATGATGGCTGCATCCGTGAGTCGTTGGCCGGCAGCACGGAGCCGGTGGCCGGTCTTAAGGGCGTGGCGGAACGCGGTCTCGTCGCGGGCGGCGGTGCCCTCGGTAATCCAGAGCACGCGCACACCGTCGATGAGCTCCGGGTCGTACTGGTCGAGTCCAGCAGAGACTTCCGCGTCCACGTCCTGGGCCAGTGCCTTAAACGCTTGGGCCTCTTCACGACGGGTTTTCACCGCGTTAATGAGTTCCCGTCCTGACTTAAATTGCTGGCGTGGTGCAGCCTCGTACTGGTCTGTCCCGGCCAAGTCCCTCACCTGCCTTATCAAGTCACCTAGACGCATCACGCGATTGTGTTGCCTGTACCAACGATAAGCTGACGGAGATTTCCCTGTGTAGAACGGATTGCGGCTAAACCCGTGGGCAAAATGGGGATCGTGGCCGAGCAGCTCGCCTAGGGTGTGCGTGGTCGCAGCTAGGAGCTTCATCTGCGAAGATCTACCCGAAGCGTCTGCGTAAACGGGGTCAATGAGCCAGATGAACTGTCCTTTTCCGCTTATGGGGTTCACTCCCACCCAGGCGGGGCCGATGTTGTGCTCGACAAGCACCCGCACGACGTTGCGCACGTACAAGGCCAGGTCTGCGGGATGGCCTCCGGCTTCTCCTGGCTGGTCTATATCTACGACGAGGACTGCGGCGTATTGCTTGCTCGTGAGCTTGACGTACTCGCATTTGCCGAGGGCTTCGGAGTCGGTGCGGTACATGCGTGGCGAGACTTCGCCGGTTTTGTTGCGGCGGTAGGCCTTTTTAAAGTCGCGGGTGACTGAACCGTGGAGGACGTCGCGGCCTAAATGTGCGAGAAGAAAATCACGGTCTGTCGTGCTCGCGGGCGTATCGTCGAGGCCCGCGCAGTCGCGGTCGACACGGTAGCGCGTCTCAATGTGTGCAGAATCTACACGATTGGGTAAACTCACAGTCATGCTTTCTCCCAGTGGCGACTGGGTGATAAGCGAAAGTCACTGGGTTGCAGCCCGGTGGCTTTCTTCGTTTTTTGGTCTTTCTTGACAGTAAATCACACCACGGTAATTCGCCCCTGGTGACACACTTACTGCGCGTTTTCGCCCTGCGCTGATTTACCCTCACGGCTGCGCATTTTTACCCCCCTCTAAGCTCCTTCGGCTCAACCTGCGCATAAGTCGACACACACCTGCGCAGATTTACCGCTATGGCATGTGCTTGCTTGTCCTCATGCGCTAATTAAGTGCTTGTGTTGGGGTGTCTGGGTGCCGTCCAAGTTCTCCACGGATTTTTACTAACGCGGTCATTTCGCTTGTTAGGCGTCCGACTTTGTTGTCCAGGATGTCGACCTCGGCTTGCTCGTTTTCGGAGAGTCTGCGGTAGTCGCCGGAATCATCGAGGACGATAGCGTCGCGTTCGATGCCGGCGGCTTCTAGTTGCTCCATGTAGCGGTCAATCTCGGAAGCTGGCTTGGCATGGTTGCGGATGACTCGCCAGAAGTCTTTCTCCGGGTCTAGCGCGTATCCCGATTGTTCGGTAGCCGCGTCCACGAGGACGATGAGCTCGTCCGCGATCGCGCCGATGTCATACGCCACCGCGTATTTGCCTAGCGGGATGGTGATTTCGTGGAGGATAGCCTCCCACAGCTCGGTGTACTTCGTCATGACTGGGGCCTTTCATCAGGAGATAGTGAGGTTCGAGTCTTTCGATTCTTTATATCTGCCGGGGACAACATGCGCTGTTGCCGGTGGGAACGAGCATTCGGGGGGCTAGTGCGCTCCGTTGATCGCTGTGAGGAGCGCACACACGCCGGTGAAAAGCCCGATACCTGCGATGGCGAACCCTACGGTTAGAACAGCCTGCTGTGTTTCGGGGCGTAGTCCTCGGTCTTCGCTACAGACGAACACGACTAGGGCGATGATTCCTAGGATGAACGTGAAACTGATTAGAAGAGTAAACATGCTTGGCATGTTTGCAGACAAGTGTGCATTTTCTGCGCGACCAGGGGGAAACAGCGAAGGTCGCCGACCTCGGGGGAAATCGGCGACCTTCTAAGCCAGCGGGGCAATAGAGCTTTCCGGGAGAGGGTTAAGCCCCTCGCCAGCACTACTGACTACCACCAGAATAAACGGTTCTTCGCCGCCCACAACTTGAACGGTTTTACGCCCCTCGCACGAACAACGTTATAACGTCCAAACGCTAACGCTATAACGTTAACGTTTTAACGTTATCGCTATTTCCGCTGTTCACGGGTGCGATTAACCAGCCAGTCCGCGACCAGATCTTCGACGATCTGCGACATATTGGTTCCGTCTTCGATGGCTGCGATCTTGAGTTCTTTGGCCGTTTCTTCGGTGAAGTAGACGGTGGTACGTCGGGAAAGC
>ERZ772921.171-NODE-171-length-41465-cov-245.041391_pt1 | contig 41465 bp, 49 predicted proteins | sample MGYA00512117_ERZ772921 | MGnify/ENA primary metagenome ERZ772921 (study PRJEB29015, sample SAMEA2737944) | human oral metagenome | biome: human oral; feature: human-associated habitat; material: dental | place: China | collected 2150 ...
TTTTTTTGCTCTTCTTGTGTTTTTTACTCATTGGTTTCTTCCTCCTCGCTCTTGGGGGCTTGTTGTTCGTTAGTGGCGGGGCTGTTTAAGGCCTTGTCCATGTCAAACTGCGGGGTGCCATCTGGGAATTTGAGGGCTTCAGCGAGTTCTTCTTTAATGAAGCCTGCTACCTGCTGCATTTCCGCGTCGGCGGCTGGGGATAAGCGTTTTTGTAGGAACTCTAGCCAGCTGCGTAGGTTGCCGGACACCATGATGTTTGTGGCGAAACAGTTCAACAACACAGCACGGTTTTTCTCCCGCCGCTGCTTACGGGTTAAACCATCTTCTTCCCCCAGTAAACCTTGGTCTAGGGCTTTGTATTGTTCGTAAACGTAAGCCGAGCAGTAAAGAATGCTGTGTTCTTCATCCGCTGTAGCGTTCGGCGGCACCACAACCCGTGGGGGTTGAGCCACATAGCGTTGGGATTCTTGGCTGAAGCTGAAGTGCCGGTGCCGCACTAGTTCGTGGGTGAGGCTGCGGGACACGCCTTCAAGATAGAAGTTGAAGTGTGCGTGTTCTAAAACGCTCCAGTGGTTTTGGGCCACGATGTTATTCAGGTAGGCGCCGGGCTGGGCTGTGTCAGGGTTTGGCAGATGGTGGCTGTCGTAGCAAACCCGGCCCCCGAACACCGCGGGTGTGAGCGGGCTTGTTGGAACGGTATTTTGCATGGCGGAGGCGAACTCATGAAACTTCAGAGACGTTTCTTCAGCTTCATACCGGCTAAGTTTCGCCCCCAGGTGGTCCCCCCAAGCGTCCAAAAGCTGGTTTGTTGCCCGGGTGTGTCCCACCAGATACACCCCTGGGGTGATTACTTTTTCAAGCAGCTGTTCGTTCTGTAACCCGTCACGAATGACGGGACGTAAGGGTTTTACTTGGACTTTTTCGACTTTGAGCCGGGACATGGTTAGTTTTCCTTTTCTTCTGGGGCTACCCGGATTCCGTACACGTCGTGAGCTAGGTGCACCATGGCTTGCACAATGGTTTCCGCGGGGGTGTCCCCTGGTAGGCTGCTGGCTGCCATGACCATTGGGCTGTGCTGGGTTTCGAACCCCTCGGCGGGGGTGACCATTACGAACCCGAAGACCGCAACTTTGGTTTCGGCCGCGGGGATGCGGCTGGTTTCGGCTAGTACTTGTTGGTTGAATGTTTCAAGGGCCGGGGTGAGTTGTTGAAAATTATCCACTGGTTTACTTTCTCTTATTTTTCCTCGGGGGTGCTGATGAACATGTATTCTTCCGGGTCGAACAAGTTAATGTCTGCTTCTTCTTCCTCATCGTTCATTTCAACAAGCCTGGCCCTCCCAGCACAAAGTTCTTTTTTAAGCCTGCGGGGAACGTCTAGGTTTAGGGCTTTAGTTGTGACATCGAAACATAGTAGTCCCGTGGTGAATTGTAGGGATTTTTCTAGGTCCTGCATGTGTCGTCCGTTTGTGGCTACTTCCCGCAGGGCGCGGATGGCATCGTTGACAATTCCGGCGATTTTGCGGATAGTTTCATTTGCTTCTTTTTGTTCGAATTTCAGTGGGCCTTCAATTTCGATCATTGTTTTGTTCCTTTCTTGCTATTGGTATTCGCAGTAGGCTTCGTTTAAGAGTTGCCGATCCACACTTGGTGTTTTAGGGATGTTTTTGTGCCAGGTTTGAACAGTGACATTCTTCGGCTTGGTGTCATCAACGATTTCACCCCAAGTATCCAAGATGAGCGCCGAAATCAGATCATTATTGCATAACTGGGATGGGTATTCTGCCGCCATGATGTCCAGCACGGCTTGTAAATGGTCCCGGATTTGTTCCAAAGGGGCTGGTGCGTCACTCATTGCTTTGCTCCAACCGTTCAATTTCACGCTCAACATACCACTTCGCTTTCTTCAGGTCACTAAGTGGATTTTCATGCTTTGTTTGACCGTCCACCCGGGTTGCGCGGGCCAGGTATTTGACCGCGTTACCGGCGTTGTAGGATAGGTTTTCGGCAATGTCAATCACCTCGGTGTTGTAGCTGAAGTTTTGGTAGTGTTCGGGGTTGGTTTCATCCATAATTGGCGCCGGGGTGGGGGTTTCTTCGGGTTTGAACGATAAAATGTTGCCTAATTCATCGTCTTCTAGCATTCGGACTTCCTCAAATTTTTGCTTGGAATGGTTGAACATATATACTTTGCCCGGCTTAAGGTTGGCGTCCGCCAGCATGTCTTCGGTGATTGTTTCAGTCGGGTTGTTGCACATGACAAATGGGGTTTTTCCCCGCAGTTCATCTACAGGTGGGAGTTTCTTCTCGGATTCTTGTTCTTGTTCTTGTTCTTGTTCTTGTTCTTGTTCTTGCTCCGCACAAGCTTTCAGAATTTCAGACAAAGTGGCACTGTTAGAGTACTCCGGCAACACAAATCCTAAAGCAACCAGGTTAGAACCGGTGAATTCCTCAGGGAGCAGGTCAAGGAAGAATTCTGGGTCCGGCAGGTTGTATGGGTGGTATTCCGGTGGGGTCATGTTGATATAGTTCATGGGTTCAGTTTCCACCCCACCGGTTTTACTAGCCCACGGCACACTGAACCATGGGGCTTCGGGGGCCCGCCGTTTTGAGGAAATGCCGTAAACATTATCCAACAGGTAACTGTTGCCTAAAATTGCGACGGGGAGAGCGAAATCTTCACTCTCCACCAGTTGTTCCAAAATGTGGAACAGCGGCATGCGGTGCCGGGTCTCATCATCACTAAAATCAACTACCCGGTGGGCTTTCAAACCCCCGCCAGGCTGGGTTTGCAACGTGAAATAGTCCAAATCGTAGAGTTTTTGGCCCTCCACCCGGGCACCACGAATGGTGAACAAAGCAATCTTGTCGCTGAAACTGCCGAAATCGGACTCCCAGTGTTTGTAGAAACTTTGTTTTTTCAGGTAGGGGGCGGGCTCACTGTCAAACGCGAAACCCCCCACTTCACCCAGGTTTATCATGGGGTTTTCATCATCGAATTTTCGGAAAAACCCTATCATGAGGGGGTTGCGTGCCGCGAGGTCTTCGGGGAGCATGGCGGCGAAGAACCCGTATTGTTCTTTGAACTCTTCGAGTGTGTGCACAGCGTGTGAGTTATACAGGTCTGATGCGGTGTCCAGGAAATGGTCGGAAAGTTCTTCCTGCATGTACGCAGTAACAGGATACGTCCACTGGTTTGTTACAGGGTTTTTGTTCACCGTCACAACGTACACGGGGAAGAACATGTCAGTGAGTTTAGAAAGCTCACTGATATTTGGGGTGGCGTAGCCTTCGGAGCTCACACCCACGTGCCCGTGTTTGATGACGAATTTCAGCGTTTCCACCCTGACTTCATCATGGTTTGTGATGGGGTTTTGAGCGTAGGTGGCGATGAACATGTGGGTCATGTCCAAAAGTTTAGGGCTGATGGTTTCGGGGAGCATTTGTTTTTCCTATTGTTCCGCGGGGATAATGCAGCAGCAGGCAATGTATTGGAGGGCAACGAGGGAGACGGCGGCTACAGCTTCCCGGGTTTCGTCGCTCATGTACTTGTTGGACATGAATAGTTCGTGTAGCCGGTGGGCTTTTTTCACCATTTGTGCCCCCGCGTAAGTGAGGTTCCCTGATGGGATTTGCTGCTCAATGACGAACTGGTTCAGTCGCGCCAGTTTGAGTAAGTCTTCAGTAAGGCCTGAATCTAGTTCACTGTCTGACAGGTTGGCGGCGGCGTATTCTTCGCCGCGGACCCCCCGTTCTACTTCTTCCATTGCGGCGGTGTAGAACATGGCGGCTGCGCATAGGCCTTCTTTGAGGTCGTCGACGGTTTCACTGTCTTGGATGTTGTCTAATTGTTCGTTAGTGATGTCGTACATGAGTGCCCGGTAGGCGGCATAGGTGTCCAACAGCAGTAGGTTTTTGTTTACTGGTTGTTCCGTGGGAGCCGCCGCGGGTTGGGGTTTCACGGGTGGCACGTATTTCATAGTGAGCTCGCTCGCTAACATTTCAGGGGGATTGTTTGCTGTCATACTCTGATTATAATTAAATAATCATTGGGTTTGCAAGCCTGTAGCCCGTGTTTTTCAACACATTTGTGGCGCGTTGCCGCCGGATGAAATCCCGCTGTAGGTCGGCAAGGAAATTGCGGATGATGCTTTCCAAATTGTTGAGCCACCAGGTGAGAATTTGAATGTGGAATAGTACCAGGGGGAGCCCTTGGAGGGGTTGGGTTTTCGGGTTTTCCGCCGGGGTGGGGATTGTGATTTCGGTTTGTTTTGCCGCTTTGTCGGCCGCGGTGGGTTCAGTTTCTAGTAGGGGCTGCAAGTAATCTTGGGTTGATGCTCCCTGGCCGGCCGATTCCACAAGGTCCGCGTTGGTCGGGTCGGCGTCAACAAAAATGGCGTTGACATGCCACAAGTACTCCCATTTTGTTTCCGCTTTTGCCACCCAGTCCTGGACGGGTTCTGCCAGATCATCGCAAACACCTGGGTGGAAGAGTTCGCAGAGTTCGTCGTCGAAAAGGGAAATGTCTGTGTCCACCAGACCGAGACGGTGAACGTTCACTTGGTGCTTTTCCAGGATTTGTTGGTAAAACTCTTCATTTCCTTGCTCGTAGTCGCCTAGGTTGTCTTCCCCAACGGGGTGAATGGTAATGCACCAACAATTAGTTGTGGTTTTCTCTTTGAGTAGGTCTAGTAGGCTGTAGACCGCCGAGTGGACCATGATTCGCGGGTTCGGGGCACCTTCTGTGGTGCCGAACAGGTTGGTGAGCACCAGGTAGGTGCTGGAGAGGCCGTGTTTTTTTAGCACAGTTTTGATCTCTGGGCTGAAATCGTAACTTATGAGGCTTCGGTAGAAAGCTTCCATCATGGGGTCGGGATTGGTGGTTAAGGTGAGGCCGTTTGGGAGTTGATGCCTGGCCCGGGTGAAAATCCTTGCATCCTGGTTGACCGCGGGGGGTTGCGGCGCCGGGTGGGCTAGAACGCGGTAATTGTAATAGCTGCGGGGGAAACCTCCGCCGGTGGTTTCTGCCGCGAGGTTGGGAGATTGTAGACGTCTACGATTGGCCGGCCGAGAACATCTGTGATCCGGCTCATAGCCGGGTAGGGGTGGTTCGGGGTTCGGGTTGTATTCAATGCCGTTGGCGTCCCGCCAGGTTTTTCCGCTTGGCTCCATGGCTTCTAGTGTAGCCGGGGGTTGGGTTTTTGGCTAGTTTTCCGCGGTTGGTTGGCGGCGTTCCACGCCCCATTTTTGCCAGTTTTTGGGGTGCCAGATAAGTTTCTGGTGCATCGGCGTTTTGCCTGGTCAGAGGGGGTGCCGGGAGAATTTACCACTTTTTACCAGTTCGTGGCAGAAAGTGGTAAAAAAGTGGTAACCGCAGGTCAGAGGGTGTTTTTGGGGCCGATTTTTACCCCATTTTCCACTTTTGCCAATTTTTTCTGAAAACAGAAAAATATAAAATTTTTACGTGTCTCACTTAAGAAAAATTAAGGATTATTAGTATTCTTTAAGGTACGTATTTTCGTACGCGCGTATTATTATGTACGTACGTGGTAATGTGGTAATCGGGTAGTGTATATATAAATAATATTATTATATATATTATTATATATATATCTACCAGGGGAAACGTGTATTTCGTTTGAAGAACTAACAAATATTTTACCCCCAAAAAACGGTTACCAGATAATTTACCACTTTTTTTCGTAAGTGGTAAAAAGTGGTAATGCCCAGGTCAAGACGGGTTTCAGGAAAAACTGACAGTGGTAAAAAGTGGTAAATCCCTGGGTTGCTGGTAAAACCCAAGCCGCACCCACATTCAAGGCCCTAAAAATTAACAGCCTAAACCAATAAACCCTTCTAGGGGCGGCGCAGGCCGCACCCACACTACCGCGGAAAAATCTGCTACAATCAAAACTGGCGGACAGGCCACACCAGCCGACGTTCCTTAGCGGTGTAAAGTGTCCAAAACTTTGTAACGTGTGGCCGCGCCACACCCACCTACCACGTGTAGGAAAGGGTATCCGGTGCCCTGCAAGGAATCTAATAGCCGGCACTAACTTGCGGGGCACCCGCATAAACTGCTATAATAAATGTCGCAGGCACTCATCTCCGCGATCAGATGCCGCAATTCCCCGGGGTTGACACCGGGAGGTCAATGTGACAAGGCCCCGCAGGCTTTCTTTTCCTTTCTACCTGCGGGGCCGCTCTTGTGCCTTACATAAACCCGTTCGGGCCGCACCCCATCGGCGGCCACAAATCATTCTCCGTGAGCACCAAATTCTCTTCTGGTAAACCAAGCCCCTTGGCAATCTTTTTCGCGGCTAAACCGTAGTCTGGCCCGAACCGGCGGTTGCCGGTGCCGATGATAAACACATCTTCGCTAGGGACCCCTTCAGTAAACGTCAGGACGGCCTTTTTCAGTAGTTCCGGCACAACACCTATGCCTTGTTCTTTCTCGGCCCTGGTGGGCAAATAGGTAGGGATCAGCAGCACCACAGCCAGCTTACCGCGGAACTGCTGCTTCACCCGTCCCATGAGCTCCAGTCGATATAGCCACCCCTCGTCCTCAAATAGCCCAGCCATGACCGGCAGCGGCACATGCCGCTGGACAAGCCGATAAAACGCCCCCCGGGGCTTCAACCATTTTGCCACCTTCGCCTGCAAGCGCCTGGTCTTCCCGGTCTTACTGAAAGCCGCCACATACACGTACTTGTACTTGCCCCAGTTGACGTCCTCGTAAACCATGTTTTAAGCCCCTTTCTGGCCTTGTGTGGCGGCCTCAAAGGCCGCGTCGAACTTCTCCCTTAAGTTGGTCTCTTGCTTCTTGCTGTAGCGCTTCCGGCGCGGCTTTTTGGGTTTCCGGTCCTGGTCCCGGTACGCCTCAAAACTCGGCGGTTTCGTCCCCGAAGGCACCGGCTTCAACAATTCAACCCCATTGCGCACAATATCGCTGCTGCGGACCGTCACCGGCCCGTAATCCCACGGAATATCCTGCCCCCCCAGACCCCGGATTGACACCGCGAAACCAGTACAAAACTTAATGAGCAGCTGGCCCTTCTGGTGGATTTTAAACACCGTGCGGTTCACGTCGCACTTATCCAACACCAAACGGCCACCTGCGGGGATCACAAAATGGGATTCCGTGATCGTGGATTTCGTAATGTTCATCTTGCCACCAACGCGGATAAACTCGTGGGCCAACAGCACCCCAATACGGGTGATACTCTCTTCAGGCTCAACCTTAATACCATAATTCGGCATATGTTCTTCTTTCTTCTTTCTTCTTGGTATGCGAAAACCCCCACCAGCATGACAGAAAGGAAAACAAAAAGTGCCAACTAGTGGGGGCCTATCTTTTACAAGCTCGGAAGAACAGGAAAGGTGAGAATTTGTTCTTCCACTTCTAGATACTACCACCGGCGTGCCGGGAATACAAGTCTTTGGTGGTTTTTTCTTCCCGCTTTTTCTCTTCTACAGCCGTGCCCCGCTCACGCAGCTGGTTGGTTCGCTGCTGCCCCATTTCACCCTGGCTGATAGACCAGCGCAGGCTAGCTCTCGCCAGCGGGTCCAGGCCGTAGGATTTACAGATGCGCTCGAACTTGTCACCATAAGCCCTAGCTGCAACGTCTTTCGTGTACCCGTCCACGGCGTGGTGTAAATACTTGGCGGCCAGGTACAGGTTGGTGAAATCGGATTTAATGAACTCCCCGGCCATGGGGGAATCCCAAATGTCTTCCCACCAGTCCACCACCACGGGGTGCCACTCGACGCGGCCGGCGCGTTCAACAATTTTTTTGGCCCAGTCGGGGTGTTCTTCTGTGAGTTTTGCGGCGATGAGCTGGGGGAGGATGTCGAATGGGTTGGGGGGCGTGAGGTATTTTTGGGGGTCTGGGAGCGGGGGCCTGAGTGCTGGTTCAACGCGGCTGTTGAGCATTATTACGGTGGCTTTGGCGCCTTTTTTAGACGGCCCGTCTGCTTTGCGGGGTCCACCACGTGCCATGGTTTGTTCTCCTGTCTATGGGGCTGCTGGGGGGTTTAAATGGGATGTTAGCACCCTAGTGGTGAAAATCGAAGCTGAAAGAAACCTGAACTGTCGCATAGAAAAATGTGCAGCACCCCGGGAGACGCCGCGGCCCCGGGTGGGGGGGTCCCTACCCGGGGGTGGTTTAGGCTAGTGTGCCGTAGATCACGGGGGGCTGGTGGTCAGTGTCGGCGGGGCCCCATAGGGGGGTGCACCCCCCCGCCTGCATGGCGTGCATGATCGAGTCGTGGATCCGCTGGATCAACCCTGCGGGTGCGAAGGCACAGTCGTCAGCGGTCCAGTCGATGGTGGTGGTGCCGAGGGGTAGGTGTGCCTGATCCTCAAGGGGAATGGTGGTGGCTGCGTGCTCTACGACCGTTGCCTGGGGTGGTACGCCTACCTCCGCGGGTGTGAGTGGTAGCGCAGGCATGGAGTACACCCAACCAAAGGTGGTGTGGTGTGGGTCACCGTAGTGCCCCATGATGAAAGCGCGAATGCGGTACTGCCGTAGCAGGTGTGCGGCTTTGGGGGATTCCATAAGCCACTCTGCGAAGGTGTGTGTAGTGCGTCGATGTGCGGAGCGGTTGTAGGCGTCTGCCATGGCTTCTGCCATGCGGAGGATATCGTGTGAGCGCGTGTCAACAAGGTAGCCGAAGGTTCCGCTGCGTAGTGCTTCTGCTACTTGGTCTGCGTTGACATGTGGTGCGCCACCGATAAGGGTGCGTGCAGTGCGGTAGCTGTAGTGTTTGATTTGCTCAAAAATCATGATGGTGTCCTTTCTGTTTCTTTCTGACCATCTACTACATAGTATACACACACCACTGTGTGGTGTCAACTCTACTCAGTGTGATGTGTGTTACAGTGTGCCACACGTGGTGTGTGGCGTGTCTATAGGGGTCGCCACTGCAAAAGGTGGCTATAGATAGGGTCGCCATATAGGGGTCGCACCCCTAGCCGTGCTAGGGGTCGCCATATATAGGGTCGCTCTATGGGGTCGCTAGGTAGTAGGCGTACTCGGTGTGCGCGATTAGTTCTTCCCGCCAAAAGCTTTTCAGCAGCATATCACCATAGCGCCAGATATCGTGATCTGGGTTATCGCAGATATCCAAAAAATCAGCTTCGATTTTTGACCCCTCTGGGGCCCCCGGTAGGGGTGTTTTTACGGTCATCGTGAGCGTGGTTTTGATGGTGCCGTGGTAACCGCCTGGGCGGGTGACCAAAACCAATGATGCGTTTTCGTTATGGATCGTGGTGGTGCACTGGGCGGTATCTGCCTGGGCGGAGATGGTATAGGGTGCCTGGGCGGAGGTGTCGATGGTGGGCATGGTTTTTCCTTTCTGCCTAGGTGGTGCCTGGGCGGGTGTGATAGAGAGTAGGAACCTATAGCTTTTTATAGGGTCCTCCCCCTACCACCCCACTAGGGGGCGATAGGCGTTGCTTACAGATTTTCTAGGGCGTAGCCGAGTTCTTCTCGCCAATCGGCACCGAAAAATTCAGGCATTTTTTCAGGATTTTTATAGGAATCCCATTCCCCCTCTGGGGTGACAACCGTGACAGTGGGGGGCGTTTTTGGTAGCGTATAGCTCATATACCCAGCTGGATTTTGATTTGGAAATTCGGTTAAAAACACCTCGGTGCGGTTGGTGTCAGTGGGGTCTAAAACCGCTTTGTACTGGGCATATAAGCCACTCTGGAGTTTTATTGGGGTAAACATCATGCCGAAGCGGATTTGCTCGATATCGACTGGGTAGCTACCATCGAAGTCTGGGAGGTCTGACCACTCTAGGGCGTTTTCTTGTGCAAACTCGTACGCAAATTTTTGCGTGTCTTCGGCACCAAAAAGCGCTTGGAAAAGTTGGTCATGTCCCCGGTAGTCTGAAAAGTACACCTTATCGGTGCTGGTCAGAATGCTAACCGCAGCGTAGGGGGCGAGGGCTTCGTGATCTAGGCAACAACGAATCTGGATTGTGGCCATGGTCTCGTTTTGGAAAATATTATAGGTCATGGAGTCACCTCGGAGCCGAGGGGCTAGCTGCTCACGACTGACTGAAATTTCCGTTACCAAGTCGTTATCGTCGTCGTAGTCCCAGTTCAGCTCAGTGATGCTGAACAGTGGTTGGGTTTGGTTATCAGTGCTCATGGTTTCCATGGCAAAATCCTTTCGATAGGATCGAGTGATGAGTGATGGCGATGACCACCTATGAGTGGGGGGCACCCCACCTCCCCCCACAGGGGCTTAGGGTTTAGTTATTGACGGACAATCGGTTCATAGGTTTCAATGAACGATTCGACGTCCTCGATCATGTGCCATACCGTGTAGGAACAATAATCAATAATAGGGTTCACGAATAACTCTTCTAGGGCACTAGCACGCCGACCATGTTCAATCATGGGCAGAAGTTGGTCTTTTAGGGTTTCCACCCCCCAATATCCGCTTTCGGAGTAGGGGTCTTCGCGTACAGCCTGCATCAAATTCATAGCCTCAAAATATAGGTTCTGGGTTTTCCGCAGGGCGGTTTGAGCATGCGCTATGGCGGTTTCTAGGGTGTAGTATGACATGGATTTTCCTTTCTGTAGGGGGAAACTTGCTTTCCCGTTTACACCTTTTAGTATACTATACTCACTTCGGTGTGTCAAGTTTTTGGTTTGTGACCTTGGCCACTGGTGCAGGCTTGTGGTTGCATGGTAAGCAATCGAATTGCCCGTCGTGGCTACCGCCTGTACTTTTATTTTACCACACCGAGTGTGGTTTGTCAAGCTAGATTGTTGTGATCTTTTTCATTTCTAGCGGTATCGAGTGCGGTTGATTTTGGGGCTGGGGCTTCTTCTATGCTACCAGTCATTGTCCCTCGAAAATCTTTTTCGCTTTCGATACTCTTTATTTTACACCACCTACTAGGTGGTGCCAAGTCGACTCACTGTGGTTTATACCACACTTTGCCAGCTTGGTACTTGATACACTATCGAGTTTTCGTATATCTACCAGCGCTTTTCTTTGCTGCTGACCCCAGTATACATGACCCACCAGGTGGCGTCAACTCAATATAGTGTGGTCTGCACCACACAGTTCTAGTGCGCAGTAGGCACTATATATACGGAAAAACCGCCTTGAGCAGCCTAAAACCTTAAACCTTTCCTTGAACCTTAAACCCCCACAGGCACCTAGCCCCCTACGGGGGCTAGATGCCACCCTTTTTCCTTTGCGCGCAATCGTTGGTGAGCTCACCCTAACCCACCAGGGTTTAAGTCCTTAGCCGAACGAAACTAAAACGTTGTTGTTTTGCCCCCGAAACCCACACAAACCGCTTCGATTGCACGCAACCTTAGCTGAGCCGCACCAACCTTGCGCCAACCCGCGACAATACGCGCAGACCGCGGTCAGACGCCGCCAACACCCACCCGGAAGCCGTTCCCGCCGACCCAACCGCGGGGACGCGCACCACCCGCGACCACCAGTGCCGACCCTGCCACTTGACACTGCGACTACAGCAGTGTAGACTAGGTTTTACACACCAAGAAAGGAAGACAGCAATGAACACCCCACCCGGCGCCATCGCCACCGGACAAGTCACCAGACGCGACTGGCTGCAAACCCAAACCGAAATCCTCCGCAGCATCAACAATGCCACCCACGCTACCGATGTAGCGCTGACCACCCTCATCGCCGCTGTCAACGGCAGCGACGACTTCCTAGCGCTCCACACCGTGCGGGAAGCCCTCCAAGCAGCGGAAAACGTCGCAGAACCACTCCGCGAAGTGCAAGACTACCTGCTGGACGTCTTCACGTACAATCCAAAGCCAGACGAGGTGGACCCCCACCTACCCGCGGTGTGCGACCTGGACGCTGTGCGCACCCTCCATGCCTACGCACTCACCGTAGGAAACAGCCTGTCGGCAGCAACCCAACGGCTCAAGGCGGCGCTGTACTAACAGCAGTGGTGACGCTAACTCCGCCCATATGCGCCCATATGGATTCCGCCCATATGGATTCCGCCCATACAAGATTGACAATACCCGCCCATACAGGTGTTCCGCCCATAGACACCGCCCACGTAGACAAGGACACAAAAACATGAAAAATCTCCCATTCCCCCAATTGGTAGCTGGGGGTGAGCTCACCCCTGATGAGTGGTTAAGCCTCCAAGACGAAATTCTTTGGCGCATTGACCGCGCCAACAACGCTATCGCTGGAATCATGTTGTACACGGCGCGGAAAGATTGGGATTACGCTTGCTGGGAACTTTCTACAGGTCACGAATTACTCACAGATGCTGAATATGCTCAAGGCGGCCTGGCTACAATCAGCACCTACTTATCACAGATCATTCAGGACATGCCCGAGGTGGACAACAATCTAAACCAAATCTTTGAGAAAAGCGGTTTACAAGCCCTCCGCGATTATGTGGGAATTACATACCACGACCTTGAAATAGTAATTGACCGGCTTAAGAAGTTCGCATAAAGGAAAGAAGCAATGGCACAACAATACGGGTCTCCCTACCCGACACCAGAAGAAATCCGCAACCGACAAGTGCAACCACACCAATGGGCTAAGCTCACTGATGAGCTTTACTACCTCACAAAAGAACTAGGCCGCCTGATAACCCAAGGGCAACTATTTCTCACGCTCCGCAACCCTTGGAGGGCTCATACACTAGAAATCCAGTCTTACCTGCGGGAAGCTGAAGAAACAATCCTGGACGCGAGAAGTTTCACTATCTACTTCAATGGGATTTGGCGTTGCTTACTAGATGAAGCAGGGACCAACCCGGACGAGTTTGTTCTTAAATCCCAAAGCGGGAACCTGTACTACAAAGGCTTCGCGGACATCAACGAATGGTTCGTTGAGCTTTGGAAGAAATTAAAAGCTGTACGGGAGGAAGTGGAAAATGCAATTAGGTAATCTTGCCCCGTATAACATTGCCGCGGGGCGTGTCACCAAGTGCCAGTGGGTTGATTTTCAAGCACGGACTCTTGAGGTTATCAACCAGGCCACTAGGGCAATGAACGGGGTTGCATTTGCCACCCTGGCAAACATTTCCGAAGACGATAGCTATAACTACCTCACCAAGGCGCAAGCGACAGTATTAGGTGAAAAAGCTTTGAGGGAAATTTCGGCGCTGCAATGCTGCCTTGAAGAAGTTGTAGAATATGATCTGGAAACATTAGAGAAAACTACCGGGTTTATTTGCCAGCTCATGCCGGATAAAAACTGGCGCATCCTGCTTCGCTATGTGCATTTTGTGAGGGGGAATCTCCAAACTATGCTTTCCCGGCTGGAGGATTCCAAGAACTGGGAAGACATTATTCCCGAACAAGGATCATAAAATGTAACCTAGATCATATACAATAACTTGACATCGCTTATTGGACAGAGTAAAATAGAAGCCAGAACACAAGAAAGGAACCGCAATGGCAATCATTGACCCATCCACCCTCACCACCGCGGCAATCAAACTCACCCGCGGACAAGTCCAACAAGCCCTTGAAAACGCCACAGAAAACCGCACCCCACTACAGGTGTACAAGCTACAAAAAGCCCTTGAACAATACCAAGGCATCAAAGACCCAGATTTTCAACGCGACCACGGGGCCAGCATCTGCCGCTACTGGGAAGATAGCGCCGCCGAACTAGGCGAACTCAACCGATTCTCCATCATGATTGGTAACAGCTACTTCAACCCCACCAACCAAGAAGATGTAGACACCGGCATTTTCGACGCAATCCTAGGTGAAAACTGGCGTAGGGCACTCCACCAATTCGATGTAGAAGACTTCCGCGAAATCCACCGCGGCATCCAAGCTGTAACCGGCGACACCAAGCCGCAGTTTAACCTAGGGACCTGGACGCACCCAAAAACCGGTGAAACCCGGCACTACGTGAACAACTGGCTGGAACTGTGCGGCGTTCGCGCCGTTCGCGTCGCCAAAAACCACAACTGGATCGAATACGCGGAATTTGAGGGCAGGCCCCTCCCCGCATCCCGCCTAGACGCATTCACCCGCGGAAAAGTCTGGTTAGACGATCAGCGGAAAGTCCACGTCAACATCCCTCGGCGCGCCGAAGCTTACCTGGATGAAGACACTATCCGCCGCGTCATCAACGCGGTGCAATATGTAAACCAAGGCGTGATCTAAATGGGAATCATGCTAGATGAAAAATGGCGCAAAGCACAAAAAACACACTACTGTAACTCATGCGGAGTAGCAATCACCCGCGGTGAAAAATACCATTGGGAAAAATACGCCGACAGCTTAGGCCTGTACGAGGTGAAAAGCTGTAAAGGTTGCGATGAAGCCTATTTTGATGTGGCGGAATACGTGGATGATTGGCGAGTAGTAGAAGACGAAGGGATCACCTTTGATGACTACGAAAGGTGGGCTACCGACACCGACTACCCCGACACCCCAGAAAAACAAGCCTGGCGCCAGCGCGCCGGGTGCATAAGATACGAGGATGACTAAATGATACTTGACATGACCTGCGGTGCCCGCATGATGTGGCACAACAAACACCACCCAGCCGCGGTATACTGTGACATCCGTAGCGGCACCGAAACCCTATCAGACGGCCGGGAAGTTACCATCCAACCCGACCAGGTAGCCGATTTTCGGCAACTACCATTCCCAGATGAAACATTCACCCTAGTGAATTTTGACCCACCACACTTCACCCGCGTAGGCGGTGAAAGCTGGTTGGCGAAAAAATACGGAGTACTCTTCCCCACCTGGGAAGAAGACATCAAAGCCGGCTTCAAAGAAGCATTCCGCGTCCTCAAACCCGAAGGCGTCCTCACCCTCAAATGGTGCAGCGAACACATCCCCTTAGGTCGCGTACTAGAACTCTCCCCCTACCCGCCACTGTACGGCACCAGGCAGGGCCGGAAAGGTACCACAACATTCACTGTTTTTCAAAAACCTAAGGACGCCTCATAGTGGATAACCGAAACAATACCTACGACTGGTTTTATTACCAGCTAGGCGACTACAACTGGCAGTACTGTAACATCCTTTATCAAATCAAGGTGACCAACAACCCCAACTTCGATCGTAACAAAGCGATTCAAGTGTTGGAAAAAGCCGAAGCTCTGCGCACCAGTCTTATCCCTTTCCTGGATGAGATCGAAGCCGCAATGGGTGGCAGGCCTGATGACCCAAACCTGGAAATCACCCCCACCCGCTACCTGTACTACACTGTTTGGGCTGACACCATTTGCCTAGGTAGCCGCATAGAAGCCTTTATTCGACTGATCGAATGGGAGCTCAAAAATGAGCGATAAACCCCTCCCGTTCCACGACTGGGACCTAGAAGTCATGTACACCGGGTGTTTCACCATTGGCGGTGACGCAAACCGGTTTGAAACTATCTGGGCCTACCCTGCGGCAAGCGGCATTGACTCTGCTTTCAAAGTTGTCACCACCCTGGCTCGCACGAAACAAGGGAAAACAAACCTCAAAACCGCGGTGGGTTTCCGCTACCGGGACCCCCGGCGCCGCATCTCGCGGTCATTCGTTTGCGACTACACAGGGGTTTCCCCCGCCAACCTACAAAAAAAACGCGACCTCACGGAAATGTTCGGCAACACCTGGATGAAAGCTGTGCGGTTGCACCAAAAAATGTACCAAAACTCATGGAGAGAAGAAAACTAATGGAATACTGGTATTTAAGCGACAATAAACTTAAAGCCCGGGCAGCACTGTTAGGGCTGGAAGACATGGTTATAGACCGTGATTTTCGGGAAAACGGCAGCAAGCACGTGGTATCACACGAAGGGGAAGAAGTGTTCCATATAACAGTATTCGAAACCCCCAGTGGTGAACCAATGCTTCGCTTCAAAGACGCAGAAACCGGGATTATTCTCTTGCAGAAAAAGTATCGCGGGAGGTGGCCTGGTATGCGGCGGATCATCCAGAGTGCCGCAGTGTACTTCTACCCCATCTCAACCGTCGGTCGGCGCCGAATGGAAGAACTAGGATTAGACTTCAAAAACGACACTATTATTGAAACCTAAAAACTAGACAACCCGCCGTCTTTCAGGATATAATCAGCGAAAACAACACTTTATTCGGGAGGCGGCCTTGGAACCCAGCCAAAACATCCAAGAAATACTGGACACAATCAACCAAATAGTCCAAAGAGAAAAAGTAAAACAACACCGGAAAAACCAGCTCAAAACATATTGCAAAGTGGTTATACCCCCCACCATAGCAATCATACTTTCCATCCTGTTCAGCCCCCCACTACTAGGGGGAATGATGAGTCAACACTGGTTTTACGCTGTTCACACTCTCATTGTTTTAGCATGTGCAGGCTACATGCTTATCACCGAAACCGCAAGGAAGCTCCATGAAAACGAAGTTTGTTAACGCTTTTAACCGCATCCGCGTAGTCGTCACCGACCGGCTCACCCCCCTAGCCGACTCTGAAGGCTACCCCACCTACACCTCCGGGTTCCTCACCGTGTCAGGGCTTACCCTGGTAGCCTCCGGCCTGGCAAGCATTTTCAACACCAACGTCGGCTTGTTTTTCGCCGTCATTTCCAGTGTGACCGCGCTCATGGCTGTCTGGCACCTGTTGGAAGACCCGCGGCTCCACGCCACGCCGCGGCATACCACCGCGGAAGAAGCATTCCTCCCCAAGGAAGAAAACTAGTGGCAGAACTTGTCTATGACCACCGCGGTGTACAGCTTTACTGCGGTAACGCGCTGGAAGCACCAAACCTGTGGACGTTCTCCCCCACCCCACTATTCCTGCTCACTGACCCACCCTACGGTACCAACACACGCCTTAGGCACCGCAAAACCGGCAACCCTAAATTCACCCCTGTCATCGGGGATGAAAACACTTTAACTAGGGACGAAATGCTGCAAATCTGGTCAGCGAGACAAGGCGGGCCAGGGCTAGTGTTTGGTTCTTGGCGCCGGCCTAGGCCTGTAGACACCCGAAACATCATCACCTGGTGTAAAGGTGCTAGCCCCGGGTTAGGCGATTTGCGGGTGCCATGGGGCAACGCTACGGAAGAAATCTATCTTATTGGTGACATGAACCCCTCCATGTTCCAAGGCCGTCGGGTCCCAAACCATATCACCATGGATTCTCTTAACTCCCAGGCGAAAGCACGACCGAAACACCCCACACCAAAACCCGTAGGGCTCATTATGCGCCTAATGGAGAAAATCAACCCCCATGCCACCATCGTTGACCCATTCGCCGGGTCCGGCGCTATCCTCCGCGCCGCACAACAGTTAGGCCGGGGGGCAATCGGAATGGAGATCAACCCCGAATACGCGGCCGAAGCCGCGAAACTACTAGAAGAAGACGCCAAAAACCTATGAACCAAACCTATCTTGAAACCAACGCGGAACTATCAAAACCCCACACCGCGGAAGAAATCACCCAGCTAGACGCCAAAGCAGCCCGCGAATACTTCCTGGAAAACATCAACCAAAACACCGTGTTCTTCCACACGTTGGAAGAGAAAATCAAACACCTTACCGGCGTTGGTGCCTGGGATGAACCAGTCCTAGGTCAGTACCCATTTGACCAGGTGAAACAACTTTTCCAGCAAGCCTATAGCTATAAATTCCGGTTCCCGAACTTTATTGGGGCTTATAAGTTCTACACGTCTTATGCGCAGCGCACCCCCGACGGGTCCCGCATCTATGAACGCTTCGAAGACCGCGTAGTACTCAATGCCTTGACGTTCAGTGAAGATTTTGACCACGCGAAACAAATTGTTGATCTCATCATGACGGGTAAGTTCCAGCCCGCCACACCAACATTCCTCAACGCCGGCCGCTACAATGGCGGGGAACCCGTGTCCTGCTTCTTACTCGATGCGGACGACAACATGGAAGCCATCGCTAACGTCATTAAAGACAGCCTGCAACTGTCCCGCCGCGGTGGTGGAGTATCAATTAACCTCACTGACCTGCGGGAAAACGGGGCACCGATCAAAAATCACGAAGGCGCAGCCCGCGGCGTCATCCCTGTCATGAAAATTCTGGAAGATGTTTTTTCCTACGCGGACCAGTTGGGTCAGCGCCAAGGCGCCGGGGCAGCCTACCTGCATGTCATGCACCCCGACATCATGGCGTTCTTGGACACCAAGCGGGAAAACGCGGACGAAAAAATCCGCATCAAAACCCTGTCATTAGGTGTGGTCATCCCCGATGTGTTCATGCGGAAAGCCCGCGAAGGTGAAAACATCATGCTCCCAAGCGTTTATGACCTCCGCCAATACGGCTACGGACGGCTAAGCGCCATTAATTGGGACGAGGAATACGAAAACGTCGAACGGGACCCGAAAGTAAAAAAAATCTATGTCAACCCGCGGGAAGTTCTCACCCGGATTGCGCAAATCCAAATGGAATCCGGCTACCCGTTCATCGTGTACCAGGACGCTATGAACCGCGGCAACCCGGTGCCATACCTAGGCCCCATCCGTTTCAGTAACTTGTGTACAGAGATTGCGCAAAGCTCCATGCCTGGGGACTTCGACATCGACGGCACATTGGACTATGACAATAGGGGGTTTGCTACCGCCTGTAACCTTGGCAGTTTTAATATTCATCATATGTTGAACCTGTTGGAATCAGGGCAGCTAGAAGAGTTTGAGGGGGCCGTGTCCACCGCTGTGCGGTTCCTCAACCAAGTAGTGTACGAATCTGACCTTACCTGTTCATCGCTGGTTGCTGAGGGGAATGCAATAAAGTCCGCTATTGGTTTGGGTCAAATGAACCTGCACGGCGCATTGTTGTACCGCGGTTTGTCGTATGATTCAGATGAAGCCAGGCAACTGTTCGATAAATACATGGCGCATGTCACGTTCTACGCCATGAAGACGTCAACCAAGCTTGCTGAAAAGGAAGAGTTTTCTTTCACCATCCGCGACTTGAACAGCGCCGAAATCAAAGCACAACAATCTGCTTACCTTGAAAAACTTATCCCCTTGTTCGCGCGATACTTCAACCCGGAAGACATTGCCGACCTGAAACTTCGGGTACAAAAATTCGGCATCTGGAACCTATACCTACAGGCCATCCCACCCACCGGTTCAATCTCCTACATCAATAACTCCACCCCATCCATCCACCCCATTGTTGACCCCGTAGAAGTGCGGAAAGAAGGCAAGATCGGCCGGGTGTATTCCCCCGCCTTCGGGCTCACCCAGTGGATGGGGAAAACCGGGAACCAACCGGTTGAAACCGCGTATTCCCTAGGCTGGAAACCAATTATTGACATGTACGCGGTAGCGCTACCATATGTTGACCAGGCGTCCAGTTTAACGCTGTTTTTCAAAGAAGGTGCCACTACGCGGGATATCAACAAGGCACAAATTTACGCCTGGAAGAAAGGTATTAAATCCTTGTACTACACCCGCATTCGGCAAACGGAACTCACCAGCCGCAAACAAGCTGTTGAAGCCTCAGAAGAGTGTGTGGCGTGTGCGCTATAGCGAAACCGAAACGCCGCGGGGTGCGGGTTGACTGGATCACATGGGAGGAAGACGGCAGCGTTGAGTGGTCAAAACCCCACAGCGAAACTGTCATCCGGGCCTGCCGCTTCCTCCCCCTGGCGTTTCCGCATGTGGCGGAAAACACGAAAAATATTTCCTGGATTCACGAAAACCCATCGCTTTTCGCCGCTTTTCAAGCTATAGTGGCAGATAGCGGCAATGTACAAAATGATGTTCCCGGGACAATATTTTTCGGTGGGGAAAATCTAGTTTTCATGGACGCGCCAATCCCGGTGTACCAAATGCTCGCCGCATTAGTCCAAGCAATTGAACCCCTCGATGACAGAAAGAAGGACCAATGTTACATGACTTTACGCAGGGCCTGCCGGAAGGCTTCGAAGAAATTTGGTCAATTCGCCGCGGATCAACAGTTGCGGCAGTCGATTGGAACAAGCCTACTCGGCCAATCGACTTAGACGTGTGGTCGAAACAGACTTCAAATTTTTGGCTGCCGGAAAAAATCCCGCTATCCAATGACTTGAAATCCTGGAATTTGCTGGATGAGGGCACACAGCGGGTTGTGACGCACTCCCTGGCGTCGCTCACGCGACTAGACACGCTACAGGCCGAGTTCGGTGCCCCCTGCCTACTTTCCAGCCCGGGGATCACGCCTCACGAGTCCGCGAACCTGTCGTTCATTACCGGTATGGAGGCGGTGCATGCGCGGTCGTACTCGTCTATTTTCAGCACTCTGCTGCCTTCGGATAAGATCGACGAGGCGTTCAAACTGGCAAATATGGACGGGTTGTTGTCTTCGGAGATGGATTATTTCCTCACCGCTTATCAGGGGTCGCAAATTGATGTGCTGGCAGACAGCCTGCCTGGTTCGACGTTGACGGCACTGAAGGCCGCTACCAGTGTGATGTTAGAGTCGTTCCTTTTCTACACGGGTTTCTACCCGGTGCTCAAACTTGCCGCGGAAGCGAAGCTCACGAACACCGCGGATATTATCCGGCTGATTATGCGGGATGAAGCGGTGCACGGGTTCTACATTGGCGGGATTTTTGAGCGCCTCCGTGAGGAAGCCGCAGAAGACGATGAAACAGCGGACATTTGGCCGCGGATTGAATCGTACGTTGAAGATTCGATCGAAAGCCTGTTTGCCGCGGAAAAACAGCGGATCGAACAATACTATTCCTGGTCCGATGTGTGCAAAGACTGGATTCCTGACGCCTTACAGTTCCTTGGTTATAACGGCAAAATGGCCGCAAGCAACCTAGGGGACAGTGATTATGCGAACAATCTTGGTGACTATGGTGATAATGTTTCCGCGGTGATTCTTTCGCAACTGTCCACGGTTTCAGATGAAAACCATGACTATTTTTCCGGTTCCGGTTCCGCTTATGTGATCGGCACTGTTGAGTCAGTCACAGACGACGATTGGAACTAGGCATAATAGGCTACACTATGTTATAGTAGGATCAATCAGCAAAGAAAGGAAAGCAAGTGTTTGAAATTCTTTACGCCGGGGCTGAATTTGCCGTGAAAGGCCCCGCCAGTGACCAAACATTCCACAAAACCATGGAGGCACTAGGCGGTGTTAACCGGCAATTCGGCAACTACTACTACCCCCTCACCCTAGGGAAACTACAAGAAGTCTATCTAGCACTCAAACCCTACGGCAAAATCGGCATGGATCAAGCCATGCAAACAGCGGTGGGGCGCCTCAAAAACGGCGAAATTCTCCACATCACCGCTAATACTGAGCTGGAAAAATACCAGCTGAACTACCATGTTGAATTGGAAGCCCCTAAGATCGCCGCGGCGCTCAAAGAATACCAAAAAACCGGTGTAGGCTTCCTCACCCGCCACAAGTCAGCTCTACTGGCGGATCATCCCGGTTCCGGTAAAACCCTTATGGCAATCACCACCATGATAAACGCTAATGTCACCGGCAACATTCTAGTGCTCGCACCATCTATTGCCGCTACCGTGTCGTGGCCGGAAGAATTTGGGTACTGGAACCCCATGCAAGACGAAGTAGTCGTTGTTGAGGGCACCGCAAAACAGCGAGAACATAGCCTAGGTAAACTCCGCGGGCACCCAACAAGCAAACGCCGCTGGTTTCTTTGCAACCACGAAATGGCGCGGGCAAAATACCATGGACCCGAAACGTCAGAGGATAAAGGTTGGTATGAATACCACTGGAAACACCTGTTCTTCCACGACTACATGCTCAGCGAACCTAAAATTCCCCGCCAATGGGCCGCGATCATCGTGGACGAGTCCCACCGCTGCCTGGTGACCAAAAAATCCCAATCCTGGAAGCAACAGCAGGTCCGCTGCGGCATAGGGAAACTCCAAGTAAGGCCAGGGGGTCGGAAGATCGCTATGTCAGGTACCCCGTTCCGCGGTAAAGTGGAAAACCTTTGGGGCACCCTCAACTGGCTAAACCCGGAACAATACAATAGTCTGAACCGGTGGCAAAAATACTATTTTGACGCCAAGCCCGGCTATTGGGGTGGGATTGAATTAGGCGAGCTCACCGAGGTGAAAGAACGCGAACTGTTCGACGAACTTTCCGACTACATGATCCGTCGCACCAAGGCGGAAATCATGCCAGACCTACCCCCCAAATCTTACGCGGGGTATATGCTCCCCGGGGTTGACGCTCCCCCACAACTTAAGCAAGGGTTTGTGGGGCACTGGCTACCAATGTCCGGGAAGCAAAAGAAAGCCTACGAGGAAATGGCGGAACTGGCACTTGCGCACCTCGATAGCGGCGACCTCATGGCCAACGGCGTATTGGCGGAACTCACCCGACTAAAACAATTCGCAGGGTGTTATGGTCGCCTGGAAACTAAAGAGATTAAAACCAATGGTTTCGCCGACTTCATCGAGGAATTTAAACCCAGCCTCCCGTCCAATAAATTCAGCTGGCTGCTAGAATTTTTGGAAGAACGCGGAATCTACAAAGGAACCATAGCCCGCAGCGTAGATGATGCGAAAATTGTTGTTGCCAGCCAATTCACCAGCGTCATTAACCTGTACCACGCGGAACTAAGCAAAAAAGGCATCCAGTCCTACCGCATTACCGGGGAAACCCCTAACGACCAGCGGAAAATGTTTGTGCAGGAATTTCAAAAACCCACCGGCGTGCAGGTAATGTTTGTGAATACCAAGGCTGGTGGTGTGGCGCTCACCCTGGACCGCGCCGATGAGCTAGTCATCCTCGATGAAACATTCATCCCTGATGACCAGGAACAGGTGGAGGACCGTATCCATCGCACCAGCCGCGTACACAACGTTATTATCCACTACGTCCGTAGCCTAGGAAGCGTGGAAGAATCAATCGCGCTTACGACTATCAAGCGGGATGTGAGCCAGAAAATCCTACTTGATGGTTACCGCGGCGTTGATGTAGCCAGGCAAATTTTAAGTGAGAAAGGAACAAAGCAGTGAAGCCGCTAACCTTGTCCGCATCCCAGCGGAGCATGTTTAAGCAATGCCAAAAAAAGTGGTGGTACGCCTACATGGACAACCTAGAACCCGTGTCCGAGCGTAGCGCCGCGCTATGGTTTGGTATTGGTATCCATTTGGCGATGGAAAAATACTATATTCCCGGCACCAAGCGCGGCACCCCGCCGTGGGAAACCTGGGCTCAGTACTGCGCGGACACTCGCAAAGAAGGCTTATATATCAGCGTGAAAGGCGGCAACGGGGAGGAAGATGTTTACAATTCCGTGGATGCTTTAAAGCTTGGCGACGCGATGCTGCGGCACTATGTGGATTTTTACGGGCCTGAAGAACACATTGAGGTGATTTCCCCCGAGTTGCCGTTTTCTGTTTCTGTTCCGCACATGGAATGGCAGTGGAACGCGGCAGGTGATGCTGTAATCTCCAGGCTAGAACCGTTCGGCTTTTTCCGAGGTGTGATGGATTTAACATTTAGGGATTTACGGGACGACACCCTGTGGGTGAAGGACTACAAAACCTGTTCCAGCCTAGGTTATGGACGCAACCAATTTCTTCCCCTCGATGACCAGGCAGGCGCCTACTACGCCATCGCCGAACATTACCTGCACCAAAAAGGCCTCATCAAACAAGACGAACACCTCCGTGGAGTTATTTACGACTACCTGGTCAAGCGTGCCCCCGATACCAGACCGCGCAACCAAGATGGCCTAGTGTGCAATAAGCCGTTAAAAGCCGACTACATTGCTGCACTCGCCGAAAACGGGCAAAAAGGACTTGACAAACTTAAACTAAGTGAGTTACAATCATTAGCAGAACAAGCCGGGATCGAGGTTTTCGGCAAGGTTTCCAAAAACCAACCCACACCAACACTGGAACGGGTCAAGGTGTACCGGAGCAAAACCCAGCTGAAAACCCAAATCCAGCGGATCAAATCCGACATGGAGGCGATAAGCCTAGTTCGCAACGGCATTGTTCCAGCCAGTAAAAACCCCACAAAAGATTGCGCCTGGTGCCCCTTTAACGAGCTATGTATTCTCGATGAAGATGGACGCCAAGACGAAAAAATGAAAAATCTTTTGTACCGAATCCGAGAGGAACACTAATTATGCAGATTGCACCAGCTAGCTTCCTGGTCACCTACTTTATTCGAGACGAGGTAGCCGCAAGCAAGCCGAATAAGTATGAGTACCAGACCCGGGACACCACCGCGGTTCGTGCCGTCAACAGCCTGGTCCGCGACCTCAAAGAAGCCGGCACCATCAAGAAGGCTAGCGAGCTTGTGATCCGCGAAGTTCGCGTCGTTGCGGGGGTATAACAAATGCTAAGCTGCAAGGTTGATTTCAACGATATGCTTCAAGATCCAGAAACAGGTCTCACGTCATGGGTGCGGATTTTCAAAATTGATGGCGACCCCAAACGCATCCGTGTTCAAGCCGGCTACCAAATGGATAATGGTGGTTGGTACGAATCAGACGACATTGAGCTATCAAACAAAATCCTTGAAGCCCTTGCAGCCCGCAACTACCGCGTTGTAGTTCTAGAAGGCACCACCCCCACTGAATACTTCACCGCGGAACAGCTGGAAACACTCTACAATGAGTTCTACGTAGAGAAAACCGTGCCAGACGTGAAGAAACCCACCGCGGCAGAAATTATTGACCGTGAAGTGGAAGAAATGGAACGCAAAGCCCGCGAAGAAGCCGAAGGTCTAAGCTTTGAAGAACTCATGCGGCGACTCCAAGCAGAAGACACCGCGGCAATGCGAAGCGACATGAAAGAACCAGAAAACCCTGAAGAACAAGAACAACCAGAAGACCCTAAAAACCCTGAAGAACAAGAACAACCTTAAACCCAAATTAAAAGAAAGGAAGCGTCATGAGCCTGTTTGATGACGTCGAACCCGTCGACGACAAAATCACCAGCATCAACGTCCTACTCTACGGCCGACCAGGCGTAGGCAAAACCTACTTTGCAGGTCAAGGCCTAGACCACGGCAAGCGAAACCTCATCCTGTCATTCCCCGGTGAAAACATTGGTTCCGCAGCCCGCGGTGGTGGACAAACCAACGTGGCAAAAATCACCAGCTGGGAGCAGCTGGAGGGCTACCTCAACGACATTGAGGATAAGCCAGATTATTTCGACTGGATCATTGTTGACTCCCTCACATCACTGCAACTCTGGGTGCAAGCAACCTTGCAAAAGATGGTGTCAGAGCAGCACGAACAGGCCAGCACCTACCAAACCAACAACTCGAACCCTCGGCGGTTTGTCCGCACACAGCAGTTGCGGTACGAAGACCAAGAACGCCTCCGCTACATTGTTGACCGCCTGGTTGGTAGCGACGCCAACGTCCTGTTCCTGGCTCATGAGATGGAAATTTGGAACCCCCAAGGTACCGCGGAACTAGGCCCCATGATCGAAGGCGGCCGCGGAAAACTCGCAGCCCTCATCTGTAGCCGAATGCAAATCGTTCTGCACCTGACCATTCAGGGTAAAGTGAAAATCCGTGACAAAGAATACAAGAACCTGCACCGGTTCGACGCCGCAACACAGGAAGGCAAACTCACCCGCGACAATGTGGGGGTGTTCAAAAAACCCTACTACACGTACAATTTGACGCTGGGGAAGTTCACCCAAATGCTCCTTGACGCATCCGAAGCCACCATTGATAACCCCGTTGCCACTAAGAAAGAAGCTTAAACCATGAAACTGAACCTTCGACTAGACCTGAAAGCCGTTGCCGAAGCCGCACGTCGCGCCAAGAACATTGGCGGTTATGATGGCCCCCCGCCACCGAACGGCCGCTACCGTACCGAGCTCATCAACCTGTCCGTTGACACGGACAAAAACAACAAACCAGTCATGATTGCGCAAATGCGGATCAACGAACCGCTAGAACGCGGCGGCAAGAAGAATCCCTCCGCTGATTTCAACGGCTTCACCTACTGGAACCGGTTTGACCTGGAACTTGACCCGACCGACCGCTTCTTCGACATCCGGGTTGGTAGCATTGACGATTTCGTCCGCGAGGTCACGGTTGGCCGGTACGGCGTTGTGGACTTCCTCCAAATGGCGGATACTGACAATGGGCTCGGCACTAAGGTTGAGACCACGCGGGACGGTAAAAAACATTTCACAGTGGTCACCCGCATTGGCGAGGTGGAATTGCAGCCAGGGATCATGATTGATGTGCAGTCGAAGCTTTCTACCCAGGTGAGCAAGTCCACCGGTATGCCCTATGCGAACGTTCAGTGGATTTTCCGCAGCAACGAGGCCCTTATTGCGGAAGAAAAATACACTAATAAGGTGGAAGATACCAACCCACCCGCGGAAGAAGAACCCGCGGACTTCGCAGAACCCGAAAACGCGATCGAGAATTACATCACTGACCCTGGTGAAACCCTCGACGCCGACGTGCAAGATGATGACAATTCCGAGGAATTTATCGAAATTGACGATGACATGTTGGGTTTGGAGTAAACCATGGGGCATGAGATCAAATTCTACAAGAAAGACCACTGTCCCGCTTGTGATGCGGCACGGCGCTACATTAGCGAGTGCGGCCTGCCTGCCGGGTATTACATCACCGAGCTAAACGCTGAAGACCACTTGGACTTCCTGCACCTGGCGGGGGCAACTGCAGCACCAGTAATCATCTTCCCCGGCGGTAACATGATCTCTGGGTGGGGTGAGGATCAAAAGCAAAACTTTGATCGGGTAATCGACATTATCCGCGAGTTGGCAAACAACTAAAATGAAGCCCTAACAATGTACTTTTGTTGGGGCTTTTCTGCACCATGAGAAAGAAAAGACCAGTGGAATTTATTAATCTTCACGGGCACACGTCGTTCTCCAACCAGGACGGGCACGGCACCCCACAACAGCATGTTGACCGGGTGAAAGAATTAGGGATGACAGCGCTGGCGCTCACTGAACACGGCAACACATCCTCCCATGTCCAGCTTGAACAAGCAGCTACCAAGGCGGGGATTAAACCAATTTTCGGCTGCGAACTGTACGTGGCATTACCGAAAATCCGAGCTAAATTCCATCAAACTGTTCTCGCTATGAACCAGGATGGCTACCGGCAATTAAACCGCTTGGTATCCGCGGGGTGGCGGGAGACATTCGCAGGGTCCATGAGCGTCAACCCCCGCGACCTGCTCAAACCCGCAGACACTAGTGGGCTGATCGTCCTGTCTGGCTGTGCGGACAGCTGGCTGTCTTGTCTGCTTGCCGGCGGGAAAAGCCTAGGCCCGAAACTAGACCTGTCCAAGGGGGTGCCGCAATCAGAAGTCAATCAACGTTTTGAAAAGGCTTTACGGCTTGTTGAAGCGTTCCAACGGTGCTACGGGGACCGCTACTATCTTGAGCTTCAACCGTTTTCCTACTATGACCGCACCTGTTTTCTCAACGAACAGTTACAACAACTTTCGGAAAAAACCGGGGTTCCACTCGTGGCCACATGCGATGTCCACTACCATGAACCTGGTGGTTGGCGAGTGCAACAATTGGCGAACGCCTTAGGTTGGGGGAAAACATTTTATGAGGTTGGGGAAGGCCGCGACTATGAGGCGTCAGAGTGCACTTTTCCTGAAAGTGACGAATATCTCACCCAACGGTTAGCTGATGCTCAAGTGTCCAAAGAGAACGCGAAAATCGCTATTGCTAATACGCGGGTTATCGCAGACCGCTGTAATGTCACCCTGCCGAAAACTAACCCCATCCGGGTGAGTTTCAATAAGGATAGCACCGATCACGCCGCGGTAGAACTGCTCAAACAAGCATTGCTCCGCGGTTTACAGTTCCGGTTCCACAACTTCCCCGAGTTTGCCGCTCACTACAAAGCACACGCCAGTGAGTATAAAGCCCGAATCAATAAAGAGTTTGGAGTGATCCAGGCTAAAGGCTTCGCAGATTACTTCCTCATCAACCAACAAATTATTTCCTGGGCTAAAGAACAGGGCATTGTGGTCGGGCCTGGCCGGGGCTCCGCCGCTGGCAGCCTCGTCTGTTACCTGCTGCAAATCACGGAAATCAACCCAATGCTGTACCCCAACATGCTATTTGAACGGTTCCTTGACCCAGGCCGTGAGGACGCACCCGACATTGACACCGACTACCAGGATTCCCGCCGCGGGGAAGTTTTCGACTACGCCAGGGAAACCTACGGTGAAGAAAACGTTGGCAACATCGGGAATTTCAACCGCTACCGGGGCAAAACCGCGGTGAAAGACACAGCCCGAGCATTGCGAATCCCCTTGGCGAAAGCGGAACAATTCGCTGGGTTCATTGGGGATACCCCGCACGGTTCCCCGCGGGAATTTAAATCCGCGGAGGACGCCGCCACGGCGTTCCAACCTTGCGGCAAAATGGTGCAACAACACCCCGACTGGGCTTTAGCTTTCGATTTGGAAGGCGACCAGAAAACCATGGGGGTACATGCCGCGGGGATGGTGTTGTCAAACACGAAAATCTCGGACACGTGCGCCATCTACCGCCGCAAAAAAGCCGGTGAAGAAGACTACAGTGAGATTATTGCTTTTGACAAGCGTGATGCCGCGTACCTCAATATGCTAAAACTGGATTGTCTTGGGCTTTCAACCATGACCTTGGTTGGTGATGTAATCGACATGGTGCCTGGTTTAACACTTCAGGATATTTACCGCCTCACCCCTGATGACCCAAAGGTGTTACAAAAATGGGTTGATGACGATCTGACGGGGATTTTCCAATTCGAGGGTGCAACTACCCGGAAGATTGTTAAACAGGTCTGTACGGGCCTGGAAAGGACGAATTTTGGTGTGCTGTCCGACATTAACGCCTTGTCCCGTCCTGGTGCCATGACTAGCGGCATGACGGCGCAATACATTAAGGTAGCGAACGGGGCAAAACCGCGGCTTATTCACCCCGTGATTGACCGGCTACTTGCCGACACGAACGGGTGCCTGGTGTACCAGGAACAAGTGATGCGGATTGGTAAAGAGTTTGGGGGCTTATCAGACAAAGAGATTGGTCGCCTTCGGAAGATTATTGGGGCAAAACAACAAGGTGGGGCGTTTGAGGCTTTTTGGGTGAAGTTCCGCGATGGTGCAGTGCGACTCCATAACGTAAGCGAAGAGTTAGCTAGGCAGGTGTGGGATTGGATGGCGGCTTCGTCTAACTATTTGTTTAATATCGCGCACGCGGTGAGCTATACAACGATTGCGTACTGGTGCGCATGGCTCAAGACCTATTACCCGCTGGAGTTTTATGTTGCAGCATTGCGTGTGGCTAGTGGGAAGGGTCATGTAAAGGGCAAGGTGTCCCCTGAAAAGGTATTACTGCTTGACGCCGCGAAGCACGGGGTAAAGGCGCTGCCACCAGATATTGTTGTGTGTGGGCCAGATTGGACTGCTGTACCCGAACAAGGGGGTGTCATGGGTGGGCTAAAACAAATCAAGGGCCTAGGGGCGAAGACTACCGCGAATATTATGGAATACATGGCTGGCCACAAGGTCAAGGGTTGGTCTGACTTGCAAAAGGCCGTCCGCGGGCTAGGGCCTAAAACTGTCCAGCGATGTCAGGCATTTTGTGAATCCGCTGACCCGTTTGACTTGGCGTTATCTTCTCGTGTTGCTGTCACGGTGACGAAAAGCGCCAGGTGGGCTGTGAACCCATTTACCACCGCGGACCTCCCTAAAAATGATGGCCAGGAATGTGAATTTGCAGGCCAAGTGTTGGGGGTGACCTATATTGATGTAATCGCGGACCTAGCGGAGCGCCAGAACATCACCCGCGAGGAAGTGTTGGATTCTTTGAAGCAGCCAGATTTGTCTACCCGGGCTCGGGTAATTGCACTTGACCCGTGCGGCAATGAATTCCGCTTGACAGTAAGCCGGTTTGTGTTTCCGCGGGTTGAGCAGCAGCTTCGGGCTTTTGATGATAAGGGTGTTTGGGGGGTTTATGCTTCCGGTCAGGCGAACGCGGAGTTTCATTGCCTCATGGTGTCAGAGATCACATTGAAAAAAGTTGATTTTGACGCGCCAGTCTAGTTATAATGAAACCATCCAAAACAACCAAGAAAGGAATTGTCATGGCAGAGCCATTCACTCCCCACGAAATTCAAGTTCACGGCATTGACTACATTGACGTCAAAGCTGCGTCAGAAATCCTCGGTGTTACATTCAATACCACCCGTCGGTATCAAAGCTCTGGTTTCCTGCCGCAACCAGAAGTAAGGATCGGGCACTCCATCTTCTGGCGGAAAACCGCCATTGAAGAATTTCATCGGAACCGCAACCGGTCAAATGCCCCGAAAGTTCCCGAAGGGAAACTCCAAACCCTGAAATTACGGGCAGAAAACAAGATTCATGCCGCCAACGTTTAAGCGTCACCTCCCCGACTATGCCAACTACATTGTTGGCGTAGACCCGGGGGTCACCACCGGAATCGCAATCCTAGGATGGGATGGTGACAAAATCCCAAGTGTTGAAAACGTTGCCTACACCCTAGACCAATTCACCTACGGCAACAGCGGTTCCGTCACTGACAACCGAAGCGACAATGAGATCGAAATGATCCAAAACATTGCCGAATACATTCTCAATACCACCTGGGGCTGTTATGATTACTTAAACCCCAAAATATGGTTGGTGATGGAAAGCTTCACACTGCGGCAAGCTAACAGCTCACCAGAATACCTATCCCCCGTCCGTGTGGCATCAGGAATCGTCGCTGCCATGTTAGGACGAATAGATCCCGCACACTACGAATACCCACTCCCGACAATTAATCTCGTCTACCAGTCCCCTGCAGATGCAAAAAACATCTGCACAGACGAAAGGCTAGAAAAGTGGGGGTTCAAACAAAAAACTGATTCTGACACCAGGCATGCCCGCGATGGTTTACGGCATGCTGTTGCCTGGTTGCGGAAGCTTTCTGGCCCCTATTCCAGTTACCAAAACTTATACACCAGCTTGTAAAATCACCCCAAGACCTCCCCTGATGTTGTATACTCGCAATATCGACGCCACCAATGGAGAAAGGTTCCAAATGACCCCAGAGAATTGTCTTAACAGGAAACAAACTATCTCATTCCTCCAAGAAGTAGCAAAACTTTTAGAAAAAGACTTCTCTCTCGGGGTTTTCCGCATCAGTGGCTCAACTAACCCTGGGGAAGACCACTTCGGTATTGACCCCGCCAACATTGTTGATATTGGTGGGGTTTTGGGGGCTAGAATCTTCGACGCGGGAATGCGAATTGTCCCAACCGCTGACATCCAGCGAGAAAATCTTTTACAGGCAGCCTATAAACGCGGCCATACGGCAGGAAAGGTAAACTAAAGCCATGTCAAACCCCATCAACATTACTGAAGACCAGCTTGCAGATATCGTATCCGAGTACTTTAATAAAGGCTTCACTGCCCCCTTGCCGCTTCCTGCTGGTGAAAAGTTCCCACCGCCGCGGAAAACTACCGGCCGTGTGCCAGATATCACCCCGGAGCAGATTCTTGGTTTTTGGGAACAACAGTCTGGTGGGAACCATAATGTGGCCATCCGCATGCAAACCTATTCTGATGCGGAAATGTCGAAATTGCAGCAGGAAACCGGGGTTACGCCGTTCGATATCATCGGCATTGATGTTGACCACTACAACGGTAAAAAAGGCGCCGACCGTATTGCTGAACTGGAAGAAAAGCTTGGACCCCTTGATCGTATGTCCCATCCACGGTCTAGTCGTCGGGGTGCGGAAAACCCCGGGGGCCATTCGTTCTACCGGGTCCCCCGGGGTCTTCTATGGAAATCAGCGGTTTGTCCAGATGTAGACCTACTACAAAAAACTCACCGATACGCACTAGTATACCCCAGTGTTGTCGATAATTTACAATACCAGTGGTATTTGGGAGAAGAAATTTGCGAAATTCCCAGCGTAATGGACTTACCGTTGCTCCCCCAAACGTGGGTAGACTATCTTTCTGACGGTGGGAAGTCTACGGTTTCTGATCGGAAACCTGGGGCAATCTCCCAAAACGCTGGTCATGCCAGCGCATACCGCACCGCGGTAGACTGGATGCGGAAAAACTTCTACGACTTCGGATCAGACACACTTTCCCCACGGCTGTTAAAAGCCTGCGACAGCCAGGGTCTTAAAGAAGATCTCACAAACAACGGTCACGACACCATGGTGCACGCCGTACATAACATCATTATGTACGGGGTGGACGGTGAACCCGGCGTCAAACTAGCCCTCAAAAAACTAGAAAATCACTTCTTCTGTGCCGTTGTTGGGGACGGCCGCCGCGAACCCGAGGTTGCAAAACAAGAGTTTTACTCCGCCATCATTGGAGACATCGAGAAAATCTCCGCGGATGTGGAATCTGGTAAAATCCACATCGTGAATCCGGGCGAGATCGCGGAGAAGATGCAGAAATTGAGTGAAAAAGCAGTAACCAACACTCCTATGGAGAATGTCGCGGCCGTACAGGCCGAATTAGAAGATATGGCGATTACCGACCCGCCGATTATTGATTGGCGCAAGTATGACGCTAACGATGTTGGTTTTGCGGAAATGGTTTCTGACTATTGGGGAACCCGCTTTCTAGCATGTGCCGAAGGCGGCAGCCGCGAGTTCGTGCTACTTGACACCGAAACCATGCGGTATTCCGACTTCATGTACAAGGACCGTGCCCTTCGGATTGTGTACGAGGCAACCAGTGAACGGTTAAAAGCTGAACGCGACCGGCTGCGGAAGCTTCGGGACGTTATTAATAAGCGGGTTTCCGAGGGTGGGGAAATGACTAAGCCGGAAACTGATTGGCTAGAAAACGTTGACGAAGAAATTAAATATTTAACCAAGTTAGCGAACAAGACCGCCACCACCTCACAGCAACGAGCCATCCTAGCCCAGATGCACGCCATGCCGGGGCACCACGTGGATATCACCCATTTTGACACCAAAAAAGGTCTTGTTGGCCTTGGCGGGGCGAAAACTTTAGACCTTTCCCGCGGTAAAATGGTCATTCGTGACAGTGTGCCAGAAGACCGGCTTTCCATGTCCACCGCTTGTGAGTACATCCCTGGTGCGAAACATCCGGCTTTTGAAAAGTACTTACAAAACTTCATTCCTGATGAGGAATTACGCCGTTTCACCCAGAAATGCTTAGGCTATTCCCTTATTTCTGGCAACCCAGAAAAACTGCTTTTTATCTTCCATGGTGAATCTGACACTGGTAAAACCACACTGCTGCAAGCTGTTGCCGCGGCTTTAGGTGATTACGCGGGTCCCTTGTCCGCGCAGAAAGTATTTGGACAAGACACTGGGGCACCGAATGCAGAATTATTGCTTTCCATGAACCGCCGCGCAGTGATTCTTTCTGAGCTCGGGGAGCGGTCTAATTTGTCCGCTGACGCCTTGAAACGGGCTACGGGTAATGACAGTACCTCCCTGCGTCTTCCGCACTCACAGAACGTTGTGGAGGGCCAATTACAGTTCACCTTGTATGCCGCTACGAACACCCCGCCATGTATTCCCGATGCTGACGCGGCAACCCTACGACGCATGTGTACAATCCCGTTCACCCGCCAACACCGCGGTGGGATGGTGAAGTTCGAGGATGATATCGTCAACAACCCCGAGGTTCTGCCTGCCATTCTGGCGTGGCTCATGGAGGGGTTGGAAATGTACCTGGCCGAAGGCTTGTCTGATGACACCTGGCCGGCTGCTATTAAGACTTCCACTAAGGCTATTTCGCAAGGTGCTAACTACTACACTGACTTTATTGAAGAAATGTGCGAAATCACTATTGATGAAGAACCAGAAGTGGACGAGTTCGGCAATACGGCGGAAGAAGAGACCTTCGTTTACGAATCCGATATTACGCAGGCGTGGAACCGTTGGGTGCATGCTAATGGGTTATCTACAACGCCACTGACGAACCTGCGAAAATTCAAAAAGATGCTCCGCGCCTTAGGTGTGGAAACAACCAGGTGTATGGTCAACGGCAAACGGACATATAAATACATGAACCTGCGGCTTCGTCAATAACTTGACGTTCTTACCCCATGGTGTTAATATTGTTGTCGGGACAGATTAATGATAAACCCCGACAGCTCTTTCTAGAACCTTTCGTGCTGTCGGGGTTTATCTAGTTCTTAAACCGTTCCAGGGCGTTTCTCACAATGTCCGGCATGTCCGGCAACCGCGGGGGTTCTCGCCAAAGTTCACGCAACACCTGAATGTAAGCAACAAGATAAGCCATGGATATAAGCTGGTTTTTCAGATCGAAGATTTCGTTGTAAAGCTCAATATTTTGGGCTTCCAAATCCTTGTTTCGATCTACTGCCCCGTCTAACTGTTTCAGCAAGTAGCTGAGGTTATCTATGGCTTTTTCTCGTTCCGTTTCGGCTTTCGCTTCCTCTATTTTGCTTTTTTCCGCGCGGGTTGTGAGCATTGCCCCGGCAACACCACTGGCTGCGGAAAGAACGGCGACCACCACCGTCCCAACCATTTGTGCCACATGGGGTTCGAGGCTGGCAAGCATGCGGAAACCACCGCCTTTCCTTAAAGTTGGTTAGTAGTGGTTATTCGCTGCCGTGGGTTTTATAGTATTCCAGCATGTTATTGACCACTAGTTCGTGCCGCGGGTTGTAATCCGCGGGGAGAAACTTGTTCGGGTCAATGTTTTGCAATGCTTCAGAGGCTGCGCTTTTCGCCACAGACACCATCTGGTCATGGAGGGTACTGGTGTACGCTTCCATGCGTTCGGCAACCTCTTTTTCCACGTCGAAACGGGAAACATCGCTGTCCGCGTGGGTTTTAATGGATGCCATGATGAGCGAGAAAATGCTCAACAAGCCAGCGGAACCCTCAAGAACGGGAGCGAAACCGGACATGAAATCCCCAGCTGTATTTGCGTCAATGAACCCTAGCGCCGCGGCTGCTGACATACACAAGGCTGCCACCATGTAAATACCCTTGCGGACGCCAGGTGAGAGTTGGAACGTGTTCAATTACTTCTCCCCTTTCGCAGGGAGCGGCTTTAACTGTTCCAGCAGGCCGGTGGTGTATTCAACGAACGTCTTACCGTTCGTCCCGTTCCATGTGGCTGTCTTTGGCCAGCCGCTGAAAGTGCGGTTGCCGTCTTTCCGCTCCGGGCCTACCAACTGGTCAAGGATTAAGCTTGTGTCCCGCTGAATACCCTTGAGAATATCCAAGATTTCGCGGGTGTTCATTTTCGCCTCATGTAAGGCGCCGATTTGATCTGGTCCGAACAATATAACCTCCTTGTTCGAGTTTTGAATAACAGGGTCTGAGGTACTGTATGCGTACCCCTTCGGGGGGATAAGGGTGCAGAGTTGGTCAAAGCTCATCCAATACCCGTATGGGCTGAAACCACTATCCGCAATCCATACGTGGCGACCTTCACCTGGGCAAACACCCATGACCGCGATGTAGTGGTAGATGGTGCCGCCACCGTAGGCGGGGCTGATGCTGCCACGGGTGCCAATAGGATAGTTGTCTGGCGGGGCAACAATGTTGGCGATCACGCCGTGTCCTGCGCGGACACTTCGAGTGATGTCTTTCCAGATTTGTTCTTTCAGGTCCCCGCTTGGGTAGTCTGGTAGGTCCCGGTAGGTGTACTTGGCGCCATTAATGTAGGAATTGAGCACCGCGGGGAATTGCCCGATGTAATCGGTGCCGTTCGTGGTGGTGCCAAGCATGCCGCCTAGCTCAAATTCACCAATCAGGTTACCAGTGGCCGCGAGGATTACAGTTTGGCTAGACGCGGGACCGCAATTGTAGTAGGTGTCCTGGGTGACGTTAGCCCGGGAGTATGGGATTTCGATTTCTACTTCTTCAGGTTCCGTGTTAGCTCCTCCCCCGGGGAGAATATTCCCGGCATAATCGTAGAAAGACTGGTAGCGTTCGTTTCGGTCTTCCCAACCGTTCAAACCGCCATTGACTGCCTTGGTGACACTGACAAAATCTCGCCGGTCCGCGTAGTCATTAATGGACTCTGGGGCGCCGTTGTAGCTGCGGCGGGTATTAGCCCAGTAGTAGGCTGCTGACAGGGCAGCCCAGCGGGGCTGCGCCACCAGCTCCGGCTGGTTAATGAACAGGTTTTCGTCACTAGTGAGGCCTTTTTCTACACACCACTTGCCGAAGGCAAGATAGTTGTTCCGGCCCGTCAATTGAATGAAACCGCGGCCTTTGTAGCGGGGGCCATCCCCGGCATAGAAGTTTCCTAGGTCGGCGCGTCCGTTGTAGTCGCTGCCGTCGGCGATTTCTTCTAGGTAGTACAAGTCCCCGGATTCGTGACCAACGGTTGCTAGGAACGCCGTGGCGCGGTCTTTCGTGGTGACTCCAGCCTGAATCATCGCATCTTCCAGAAACGGTTTGTATTCCACCGGTGCACGCGAGTTGAAACTGAAATTATAGGCGTCTAGGTTCAATCTTTCCCCTTCCTTTATTTCGTCACTGTTATGCTTTAATTAATAGTTTACCACTACTAACACCCCCCTAATACCAAGGCCCTTCCGGGGTTTGACAATTTTCCAGAAACGCCTCCGCGGCTTTAAGCGATAGCTTCCGCTGCGCTAGTGGCCACGACTGCCCCAACGGGGTATCAGGGTTAAAATCCTTGATAGCCTGCTTTAACCGCTCAACATTCGCTTTGGCCCCGGCTAACTCTTCCGTGGGAGATAACATTATTCGCCACCTTCCTTCAACGATTTAGGCACTAAATGGCTGGTATCCAGCATGTCTACCGTCACGCGGGTTGATTCAGCCCCTGCGTGCACAAGTGCCCCCCAAACCTTCACAACCAACTTAGCCCCCCGCTGGCCCGCCATATTGCTATCCAAAAACACTGTTCCATCACAGTGAGCAGTGTGCACTATAGGGGCAAAACTTGCCGTGAGCTGTGATTGCTTCTGTCCAAATTGTTCTGTCTGCCGCGAAATAATTTTGGAAGTATCATCGCTATCAATATCCTGCAAGCTGGCGTCCGCACGCCACACCTCAACGCGAACCCATGTGTCTGAATCATCCTTATCACTGATATAGTTTTTTGGCCAATCACCCATCCCAGGCGGGGTACTCAAATTCTGTTCAGTAACCAATAGCCTGATATTATATCGCCACAGGCCAGGCTGGTCTAAAACGATAATGCCACTATCAATATGACAGTTTTTTGCTGGTCCCACTTGGCCCCCGTACCACACTGGCACAATCCCCCACTTGGGTTTATATTTAGTGAAAATCCAAAAATAAGTCTCCTCATACCACTGCTGGTCAAACTGTTTTTCGATCGTCCAAGACCCATAGGATTGTGCCGCATCCAATGCCGCGGCATATTTTGATTGGCGGTCATTGAACTGGTTTTTTGCAGCCAACACCGCTTTTTCGGTGTCTTCCCGCTCCCTGATGAACCGCTTCAAGACCTCATTGCGGAAATCAGATAACCGTTTCGATATGGATTGGAAAAGCCGGAAAATCGGGTTATTTTGCCTAGCCGGGTCATCACGGAGTTCACGATCTTTGTAGGTGAGGTCAATATCCTGAACATTGCCGTTACCTAAAGCTGAAAGATCATATTTCCCCAGCGTGGGGCCTATACCATCCTGGGTGGCGGTTCTCGCCGCGGAATCCCAGGGGTCATCATTCCAGTGCGGGTGATTTCGTGTACGATTTGACATTAGCCAAGCTGCTTCTTCTCGCCGGCGGGGTTCTTCATGTAAAGTTTGCCGCCTTGCGCAAATAGCACTACCCCATCGGTCGGGCTCGATGGTTCAGTTGCCACGTTTTTGAGTGTTACCGGCATTTGGTACTCCGCGGGGGTGAGTTCAGAATTTGCCCCAAACAGGTTCCGAATGATCGTCCAACCGCCGCGGGTATAGAAAAAACCGGTTTTCGTATCCCGATTGATAACGAAAAACCGGGATTCTGTTGGGTCTGTTTTCCATGCCGCGGAACGTTTTTGCAGGGCTTTGAGCGCATCACTGTCAGACCCACCTACTACCAGGTCGGGGTAAAGCGCAGGGCCTGGGTCGCCAGTGTCCCCTTTCTCCCCTTTCTGCCCCGAAGGTAGGGGGAGCTCCCCATAACCGTCTTCCACCACGAAAGCGGCACGGCGGGTTTTCGCAAAATCCAGTCCGTCCCCTTCGGTATGAAACCGCAGGCGGACCAACATGTCACTTAAGTTATTTGTCATATGTTTTCTCCTTAATCCACGTTAAAGGCCGCTTTGATTGCCACACTGAACCGCGCTTGTTGGCGTTGGGTGAGTTCCATTGGGTCATCCATTCGTTCGTTTCGTCCAACATTGATTTCAAATTGGGGCTCGGCGCCACGGTTATGTTGCACCGCGATTTTCTTTATGCGTTCAGTATAAATGGTTTCGCCGTCGTCAGATTCCCAACCAACAGGGTCAAGTAGGTCAAAATCCCGGAAGATTTTAAACGGTTTGAATGCGGACAATCCACCGGTGAATTCTCCAACATAAAACCCTAGGTTTTCGATCCGTCCGGTCCGTAGGGCTTGTGTCGAGTCAAAACTGTAGGCGGTGACCCCTTTGCCGTCGTAGGATTCAGGGAGGGCGAATTTACCCAGGTTTTCCCGCATAAAATTGTCATCAGCCACTTGGTAGGCGAGCAGGATATCGTCGAGTTCCCCGGTGATGATGTCCCCAACGAAGGCTAAACCGATCATGGACAGGGCACCTTTGATCGCGGTGTTAATAAGCAAGCTGATACCTTTGTTGAGGAAGTCTTGGGATTTACCACCAGCAATGCTTTTTACCGCGCGGGGCGCCACAATTCGGTAAGAGTATTTCCCCCAGTGTTCGTGTGAACGGCGGAAAATCACCCACGGGTCAGTGGTGGGGTTATCACCAAAGAACTGTTTTAATTGCTCCGTGTTGCTGACTTTAATAAGTGTTGGTGGTGGTGCATCGTACCGGCCGAACAGCCCGCGGACGAATACGAGGGCTTCCTTGCTTAACGCTTTCCATTTGGATTGCCACTGTGACCGGGTACGGGATAGGTCTTTATCTACAATATCCAGCACCACCAGAGGCTTATCAAGGTTGCCTGTGTACCAGTCTGGTTTCGGGTCGCGGCCTGGCACGATCATTTCCGCGGAGGGAAGCAGGTTGTAATCTTTACATACTTCGTGGCACAACTCGTCCGCAGGGGTCATTTGGGCCATGAGCGCAACCACAGGGCTGGTGTCCACCTGGTCAGAGATACTAGGCATTACCACCGGGGTCATGATGTCTTTCACATTGGGAAACTCGCCGGGGTTGTTATTGTAGGTTGACAACCTGGCTTGTTGTAAGCCGCTTAAATTAGGGGCCTGAATGCGGATAAGGTTATCAATGATGAATTGTTTCATCTGGGAGATTGCCGGCCCAGTTTTCACCCGCCGTTTTGGCGCTTGAATGCCGATTGGGGAGAACGGCGCCGACCAACAAACAATGTGTTTGTACCAAATCTTGTCGGAAATAATATTGATGGTGGTTTTAGTGGGGGACCATTCCGCGCCGTATTGCACATCATCAACCCTGCCGGTCCATTTTTTACAAACCCCATCATCATCGCTGATAAGAATGTGGATAAGGACAATTTGGCCTTGAATCCCATTGAAAAACGGTGCCCAAATTGAGGTGGAGGGTATGGCGAAAGACCCAGTATCGTAATCGGTGATTTCGCTAGAGAACTCGATTTGTAGATCGTCGTAGTCACCAATTTCACCGAGGTACACTCCGTCCCCACTGAACACTTCAATCTCGAACCGGTAGCCGTTTTTGGCTGTGGATTCGTACCCTGGTTTTGCTGTTAAACCCATGACATGAACTCCGGTGTGTAGACGATACGGGGGTCAGAATCGAGGTGTTGATCGTTGTTGTTGGTCCATTCCATTAACGTCACAGTGAACTTATTCAGTGTTTCTGGTTCCAGACTGATTTTTGGCCTGCGACCCAACATGAGTGGCCACAGGTTTATGTAGTTACCGCGGGCGTCTTTTTCCACATAGGTTCGTTTCCGCGGGTCAAAACTAATTTTCGCGGTTGAACCGCGGGGGATCGGTCTGGTTTGGAAATAGGGTTGCCCGTACCCTAGGGATAGCTGGAATTTGCCACCACCTGGTAAATACAGGTCAGGGTAGATTTCGGGCACCGTGGATGGGTTGTAGAACACGGCATTAAAGTGCCCGTCCCCGGTGTGCCGCAGGTCATGGCTGGTGCGGTAACCATAGAAGTAGGGGTGGTCTGACACCCACCCCCACGGCATGGAGGTTACCCGGTTTAAAAGCGCCGGGTCTTGTTCGTTGGTGAAAAGTCCGGCCCCCTCGGTTTTCACTACCGACAGGTACCGCGGTTCACCTTCCCGGGTGTAAAACCACAGCCGGCCTTTTTCTTTTTCCGGGTGGTTCCGCCACCAGCTGCGGTAGTGTTGTCTCAGTTCGGCGGGAGAATCACCCAGGATGTTAATTTGGCCACTGACTTCACGGCGGCCAGTGGACACGGCAACTAGGTCGCCACCGGGTGTGTCAGCCCCCGTATCAATCCGATACTCGTCAGTGCTGCGGTCTAGACCGCTTAACCCGCGGGCAAGTTCAACCCCGTCTTGGAGGCGTTCCCCGCGGGGGAAGCCAGATAGCCGGAACCGGTCACCGTTGACCCATTTTGCACCGTCCCACCGCGGTGGGCCTTGGTACACCACCATCACGCTGTCTTTCCAAACCATCTGGTCTCCTTACTTGTTTACCGCCTGGTACCACTTCCTCGGCGGGCTCGCATCGCATCGTATTTGCTCAAACCTTGGATCATTTCCGCTTGGGTCATGCCAAGGTAGGCGTTTTGGATGAGCGGCCCGGCGTTGGTTGCGCGCCGGGTTGAAGCGCCGCTCAAACCAAATTCTAGCAGCCCAGCGAGCGCTTCTGGGCCATAGGAACGCAGGTTGGATTCTGCTTCATCGTAGGTCATGGCGGAAGCCGCTGCGACGTTGTGCCGCAGGCCACTGGTGTCACCGTTGAGGGCTGCATACCAGCTTGGCAACGCTAGGTTAATACCAGCTTCTAGCTGTTTGCCTTGCTGGAAGCGGTTTCGGAGTTTTTGCGTGATACCGCTAAGGTCGAATTTGCCAGCTACCGCATCGCCAGTATCAGAAGCAAATTTGTCGTTGTCAGATTCCTTGTAGGCGTCCGGGTTAGACCCGTCTTCCTTGAGAACCTTGTAGCCGTAGTAGTACTCGCCGGATTCCTTCTTCTTGTTGATTTCCTCCTGGAGTTTCTTGTCGCGTTCTTTCTGCTGCTCCTTGAGTTTCTTCTGTTCTTTCTTATCTAGGTCTTTCTGGTGCTGTTCCTCCCGTTTCTCTTGCTTCTTGTGTTCGTATTCGGCGTCGGAAGCTTCTTCTTCTTCCTTCTTGTACCGTGCCTCAATCGCTTTCTTTTCAGCGTCCGTTTTCGCGGCTTTGAGTTCCTTCTTCTTTTTCTCGTTCTTCTTCTTGCGTTCTTCGGCGCGTTCC
>ERZ772921.173-NODE-173-length-41165-cov-20.905011_pt1 | contig 41165 bp, 38 predicted proteins | sample MGYA00512117_ERZ772921 | MGnify/ENA primary metagenome ERZ772921 (study PRJEB29015, sample SAMEA2737944) | human oral metagenome | biome: human oral; feature: human-associated habitat; material: dental | place: China | collected 2150 ...
CGGGGGGACGATCAGGGGTGTTCACGGGCGGCGATTTTAGACCGACTGGTCGGCGGCGGCACCCGGGTGCGCGTCACGCCTCGCGGGAGGTCGAAGCGGGCGCGGACGGCCTTACCGATGCGACGCGCACCGGTGACGAGCATGATGATCGTCTCCATCCTTCGTCTGCACGAGAAGTGATCATCCTTCTCCCGTCCGCCCCGGAGGCACTCATGAGCACCTTCTCCCCCACCGAGCGTCAACGGCGCATCCTGCGCGTCCTGTCCCCCACCACCGCCATCAGCGTCACCGCGCTGGGGCGGCTGACGGACGTGTCCGCGGTGACCATCCGCCGCGACCTGACCGAGCTGGCCCGCGAGGGGCTGGTGACGCGGGTGCACGGCGGCGCGCTGCGCGCGCCCCTGCGCGGCGAGCCCCAGCCGATCGCCCTGCGCCGCACGGAGGACCTGGAGATCAAGCGGGCCCTCGCCCGCGCCACGGCGGCCATGATCTGCGACGGCGAGAGCGTCATCATCGACAACAGCACCACCTGCGACCTGGTGGCCCAGGAGCTCGTCGGCAGGAGGATCAGGGTCCTGTGCCTGTCGGCGGGGGCCGCCGCCGACCTCGCCCGCACCCCCGGTCCCGTCGTCAGCGTTCCCGGCGGCATCGTCCAGACCGACACCCTGGCCATGCTCAGCGCCACCGCGGTCGACGCCGTGCGCCGCTTCCGGGCCGACGTCGGCGTGCTGGGCGCCTGCGCCGCGTCCCTCGCGAGTGGCCTGACGTGCGTCGAGGATGACGACGCGACCATGAAGGCCGCCATCATCTCCTCCTCGTCGAGGCGCCTCATGCCCGCCGCGCCCCGCAAGCTCACCCGGTCCTCGACCTACCGCTTCGGCGACCTGGGGGACCTCGACGCACTCCTGACCACCACCGACGTCGACCCCGAGACGGTGGCCGATCTGCGGGCGGCGGGCGTGGCCGTCGAGTTCCACGAGGCGTGAGCGCCTCCCCGCAGGAGGGCAGGCCGAGACCGATCCCGCGCCGCCCGCCCCGACCGGGCGGCCCCCTCGCCCGCGGGAGGACCGAGGGAGCCGCGCCGTCGGGCGCCGGCGGCCCTTCAGCTCTGGGCCACGAGCTCGTGGGTCGAGATGCGCCGGATCCGCAGGGACAGGGCCGTCACGACGAGCCCCGCCACGAGCACGACGGCCCCGGGGATTCCGGCCCACAGGGCGGGCGGGACCCGCGCGTCGGCCCCGAGCGGCCCCACCACCCGCAGGATCGCGCCGATGAACGGTCCGAGGGTCAGCGCCCCCACGGCCGCGCCCGCCGTCGTCCCAGCGATCACCGGGGGCAGCACGGTCCACAGGAGCTGGGCGCCCAGCTGCCGGCGGGTGAAGCCCAGGGCCTTGCGCACCCCCAGGGAGCGGCGCTCCTCGCGCAGGAGGGTCCCCACGACGAGGACGACCACCATGAGGATCGTCACGGCGCTGAAGGAGCCGACCAGCGCCGCCATGACCGGCACGGCCGACAGGTAGCCGTCCAGGGACAGCAGGACCGCCTCGCGCTGGTCGTGGATGACGAAGGCGTCCTCGCCCAGGGCGGCGCGGATCCGTTCGGACACCCGCGCGCTCTCGCCCGGGGCCCTGGGGGAGACGAGGTTGACCGCGATCGCCGCGGGCTCCGCCTGCGGGTCCACTCGCCGCGCGCCCTCGATGGTGACGTAGGCGAACCGGCCGAGCTGACGCCAGCCCGTGGCCAGGCCCGTGACCAGGAAGCTCACCCGTCGGCCCCCCACGTCCGCGCTCCACGTGTCCCCGACCCCCAGGCCCAGGGAGCGGGCCAGGCCGGCGCCCAGGACGATCTCGTCCTCGCCGGCCGGGTACCTGCCCTCGCGCACGGGATCGAAGCGGAAGTCGGCGTCGGAGTCGACGCCCAGGAAGAGGGTCTCCCGGCCGTCGACCTCGGGCGAGACGGTCACGAGGGGGTAGGCGCCCGCCACGCCGTCGACGGCCTCGACGCGGCTGAGCGCCCCGGCCGCGTCGACGCCGGGGCTCAGGTACACGTCCAGGTCCTCGATCTCGCCGGAGATCACCCGCAGGGTGCGGTCCTCGTCCCCCAGGAGCGCGGACGTCAGGCCCAGGACCGACACGGCGACCGCGCTGGCCACGGCGACGGTGAGGGCCACCGTGATCGAGCGGCGCAGGTTCTGCAGCGCCCACCCGGCGCCGAGCACCGCCGACAGCGGGCCGGGCGTGGTCGTCAGGGGCAGCGGCGAGCGCCGGAAGGAGTGGGCGCGGTGCCCGCCGCGCAGCATGTCGACGGTCGTGGTGCGCTTGAGCCGGCGCACGGTCAGGGCGCTGACGGCCAGGACCACCGCCGTCACGACCCCGCTGGTCAGGATCAGCCCCGTCCACGAGAAGTCCGCCGTCCACGTGGTGCCCGACTGGGAGTTGACCAGGGAGGTGAACAGGGGCATGGCCGCGTAGGAGCCCAGGGCGCCCGCCGCGGCGGCCGGCAGGGCCAGGCCTCCGAAGCACCACGTCAGTGAGCGCGCCGCCGCCCCGGAGGTGAAGCCGCAGGCCCGCAGCGCCCCCAGGGCCGGCAGGTCGCGGGCGAGTATGGAGCGCAGCGTCGAGCGGATGACCAGGACGGCGACCAGGGTGATGAGCAGCGCCGTCGCGGTCAGGATCGCCCCGAGGATCCCCGAGGGGATCGAGGTCGCCGTGGAGAGGACCTCCAGGTCCACGGTCAGGTTGAAGGGGGCCATCGGGTTGGTCCGGTCGATCTGGCCCTCCACCAGGTCCTCCAGCAGCGCGGCGGCCTCGGCGGGGCTCGCGGCGTCGACCTCGACCAGGGTCGCGCGCGCGGCGCCGGGGAAGGACCCGGGGCCGTGCGCGCCCGGCTCGGCGGCGGCGGCCCAGGCCCGCTCGAAGTCCGCCGTCGGCAGGCCGATCCCCAGGATCTGCAGGCCGGGGACGCCGAAGTAGGAGTCCTCGAAGAAGCCCTGGATGTGGAAGGTCTCCGGCCCGGCCGGGGTGGTGATCTCAATGGGGTCGCCGGCCCCGTAACCGCCGACGGCGCGCAGCAGGTCGGGCATCCACACGGGGCGCTCCACCGCCGTCGGGGCGGTGGCGGTGATCGTGCGGCGCCCCAGGTCGCCGGCCTCGTCCGCGTCCCACACGGCGGCCATGACGCTGAGCGTGCGCCCGTTGAAGGGCACCGAGATCTTGTCGACGAGGGTGCGGGAGGCCTCGGCCCCGGTCACGGAGGGGTCGGCCCGGACGATCCGCTCCAGCTCCGCGGGCGCGCGGGTCGTGGGGAAGACGGAGATCGCATCGGCCGTATGCCACCGCTGCGCCAGGATCTCGGTCTGGCGCGGGAACTGCTCGAGCAGCACGACGGCGGTGTTGCCCAGGAACCCGACCATGACGGACAGGACGACGACGGCCGCCGCCAGCGCCCGGTGCCGGCGCAGGTCGCGGCGGATCAGCAGGGGCGTGGGGCCCATCCTCAGCACCCTCACCACCCCATCTCGGCGAGGAAGGCGGTCAGGGCTGCGGTGCGCGCCGCGTCGTCCGGGCCGCGCCGCTCCCCCAGGTCCAGCTCGCCGCGGATCTTCCCGTCGCGCAGGTAGAGGATCCGCGAGCCCCGCAGCGCCGAGCGCAGGTCGTGGGTGACCATGACGATGGTCTGCCCCTCGGCGTGGACCCGCCCGAGCAGGTCCAGGATCATCCCCGAGTAGTGGGAGTTGAGCTGGCCGGTGGGCTCGTCGGCGAAGACGGCGGCCGGGCGGCCCACCAGGGCCCGGGCGATGCCCACGCGCTGGGCCTCCCCGCCCGACAGCATCGCGGGGTACTTGCCCCGATCCGCCTCGGGCAGGCCGACCAGGTCCAGGAGGCGGTCGCACCGCTCGCGCACCCGGGCGCGCCCGCGCTCGACCAGCAGGCCGATCGCCATGAGGTTGTCGATGACGCTGAGCTGGTCCAGCAGGTGCACCTGCTGGAACACGAAGCCGCAGTGGTCGCGCCGGAACCGGGCCAGGGCGTCCTCGCCCAGGCGGGAGATGTCGACGCCGTCGACCACCACCCGCCCCAGGCTGGGCCGGTCCAGACCGGACAGGGCGTAGAGCAGTGTCGACTTGCCCGCCCCGGAGGGCCCCATAATGACGGTGAAGGAGCCGCGCTCGACCTCCAGGTCCAGGTTGCGCAGCACGTGCTGCTGGCTGCCCCCGTGGGAGAAGGTCCGCGACAGCTTCTCGGTGCGGATGACGACGTCGTCGGGCATGGGGCTCTCCTTCCGGCCGCCTCCACGCTACGGGCGCGGCGGTGACGAACGGACGACCGAATTGCGACGATTCCCCGACGATTACCCGACGATCCGCAAGACCCGGCCCCGGCCTCAGGCCAGCGGCACCAGAAGGGCGACGACGAGGCCGCCGTCGTCCCCCAGCGACAGGTCCAGGCCCCCGCCCATGCGCTCCATGAGGTCGGCGGCCGTGTGCAGGCCCAGCCCCTGGCCGGGCGTGCCCGCGGCGTTAGGGCCCCGGTGGCCGCGGCGGGTCAGCAGGGCCAGCTCGGCCTCCGGCGCGCCCGGGCCGTGGTCGGCCAGGCGCAGCTCGAGGAAGGGCTCGTCGGGCAGGACGCGGGCGGTCGCGTCGATGCGGGTGCCGGCGTACTTGTAGGAGTTGGTCACGACATTGCCGACCACCTGCGCGAAGCGGTCCGGGTCGAGGCGCACCAGGGCGTCGGGCAGCGGGGCCAGGTCCACGAGGCGGCGGTGGTCGCACTCGGTGATGATCGGGGCCAGGCGCTCGGCGGGCAGCTCCACGGGCGCCAGCGCGAGGGCCGGGTCCTCGGCCCCGTGGGTGCGCACCAGGTCGGTGACCAGGGAGTCGATGCGGTGCGCCTGGCGGATCACCAGGGCCAGGCGCTCGTCCTGGCCGGCGTCGGCGGTGGTGGCGCGAATGAGCTCGGCCGTCGCCGTGATCGTGGCCAGCGGGGTGCGGATGTCGTGGCCGATATCGGCGACCAGGCGCTCCTTGGACGCCCGCGCCTCCTGCTCGCGCTCGCGGGCGGCGCGCAGCTCGATGCGCATGAGGTCGAAGGACTCCGACCAGGCGCCGAACACGTTGCCCCGGTCCATGGGCAGGGCCCGGTCGAGATCGCCCCGGGCGACGCGGTGCGCGAAGGCCTCCAGGCGCCGGAAGGGCGCGACGACGCGCCGGTGGAGGAGGGCCGCGGTCGCCAGGGCCGGGGCGAGCACGCGCCGCCAGGGCGGGGCGGCGGCCAGGCGTTCCAGGAGCCCGCCGTGGGCGACGCCGTAGAACAGTGACTCGAAGAGCTCCAGGAGCAGCGCCATCGCGATCCCGATGAGACCCGCGGCCACGCCCGCCACGGCAGCAGCCAGAAGGAACCGGGGTCGTATCAGCGCGCGCACGCCAGGCACCATACCCGGCCGCTCGGCTCCCGGGGCCGGTGGGTCAGCTGGCCGCGTCGTCGACCGCCTCACCGAAGTCGGGCACGTCCTGAAGCGTCAGGGTCCCGATGTCCTGGCTGACCAGGCCCACGGCGGGGCGCAGACCCAGCCACCACTGGTGGCGGGGGCGACGGTGGTCGCGGTCGAGGTCGTCGTTCATGCGGTCCAACGGGTGGTCGGAGACCTTGCCCCTGATCAGACCCACGTAGGAGGCCTTCGGCTCGCCGCGCTTGAGGGCGCAGGCCAGCAGCTCCAGGGAGTGGGCGACGAGCTTGGTCGCCATGATCCGGTCGAAGGCCGTGGGGCTGCCTCCCTGCTGCTGGTGACCCAGGATCGCCTCGCGCACGTCGTAGAGGCCCTTGCCCTCCTCGGCGAAGATGTGGGCCAGGACGTCGGTGGTGTAGTTGACGCTGGCCCGCTCGTTGCGGATCACCAGGTAGAGGCTGCGTCCCGAGCGGAAGGACTCCACCATCCGCTCGGAGTCGGCGGCCAGGCCCGCCAGCGTGATGCCCTCCTCGTTGAGGTAGACCTTCTCCGCGCCGGTGGCCAGGCCCGACATCAGGGACAGGTAGCCGCACTTGCGGCCCATGACCTCGGCGACGAAGCAGCGGTGGGAGGCCGCCGCGGAGAGCTTGATGGAGTCCAGCGCCACCACCGCGTTGTTGAGGGCCGTGTCGGTGCCGATGCTCAGCTCGGAGCCGGGCAGGTTGTTGTCGATGGAGGCCGGCACGCACACGATCGGGATCTGGAAGGCGGGGTAGCGGTCCCGCTCGGTGACCAGGCGGTAGGCGCTCAGGTAGGCGTTGTAGCCGCCAATGACCAGCAGCGCGTCGATCTCATGGAGCTCGATGGCCCGGCCCAGCGCGTAGAGCTGCTCAATGGTGGGCACCTCGCGGCGCGTGCCCAGCTGGGCGCCGCCGTCACCGACCCAGCCCTCGACGTCGGCCCAGGTCAGCTCGCGCACGTCGCCGTCCAGCAGGCCGGGGAAGCCGCCGTAGACGCCCAGCATCGTGAAGTCGTGGTCGATGCCCAGGCGCACGGCCGCACGCGCCGCCGTGTTCATCCCCGGGGCCAGGCCGCCGGCGTGGATGATGGCGACCCGCTTGGGGCGGTCGCAGGCCGACGGCGTCGAACCCGCATCGGTGGCCGGCTCGGCGGGAGGCGTCGACATGGTCTCGAACAGCTCGAGCATCCTGCCGAAGCTGGCCCCGCGGGCCTGGATCGCCCCGAGATAGTCGTGGGCGGCCACGAGGTCCTTGACGGCGCGGGTGGCCGCGATCTGCTCCATCATCGGCAGGCGGCGGATGCGGTTGTGGCGCTCGGCGATGATGACCGGCTCGCTGCCCGGCTCCATGGACACCACCTCGCGGGCGGCGGCGCAGCCCAGCAGCGTGGACATCCAGCGGTCGTAGGCGCTGGGGCGGCCACCGCGCTGGACGTGCCCCAGGATGGTGACACGGGCGGCCTCACCCAGCTTGTCGGCGATGACCTGGCGGACGTCGTCGGCGGTGATGCGGTTGCCCTCGCGGTCGGTGGCGCCCTCGGCGACGATCACCATGGACTCGCGGCGCCCGGCCTCTCGGCCCGCCTTGAGCTTGGAGCACATGTCCTCCTCCCAGTCCTTGCCCGGGGGGAGCTCGGGGACCAGGACGTAGTCACAGCCCCCGGCCACGGCCGCCATGAGGGCCAGGTAGCCGCAGTGGCGGCCCATGACCTCCACGACGAAGGTGCGCTGGTGGGAGGCGGCCGTTGAGGAGATGTCGTCGATGGCCTCCAGGATGCGGTGGAGGGCGGAGTCGGTGCCGATGGTCATGTCGGCGCCCACGAGGTCGTTGTCGATGCTGCCCACCAGGCCGGTCACCATGAGGACGGGGTGGGCGGCGGCCGTCTGCGCGCTGATATCACCGGTCGCGACGAGCTCCTCGAGCAGGGAGGGCCAGTTCTTGCGGAACTCGTTGGTGCCGGTCAGGGAGCCGTCGCCGCCGATGACCACGAGCCGGTCGATGCCGTGCTCCAGCAGGTTGCGGGCGGCCGCCAGCTGGCCGGCGCGCTCGCGGAACTCAGCCGAGCGGGCGGTGCCGATGATGGTGCCGCCGCGCTGGAGGATGGAGCCCACCGAGTCCCACTCCAGGGGGCGGATGCCGTCACCCCCGGCCACGGCCCCGGCCCAGCCCTCCATGACCGCGTAGGGCCTGGCCCCCAGGCGGATGGCGGTGCGCACCACGGCCCGCACGGCCGCGTTCATGCCCTGGGCGTCGCCGCCGGAGGTGAGGACCCCGATGCGCAGGGGCTCGCCGTCCAGGCCGAGCAGCGGGCCGGCCGACGAGCCGGTGGGGGAGGGGACAGTGTCTGCGGTGTCTGAGGACATGGCGGCTGGCATGTGGGGTCCTTCCCTGGGGCGCCGGTGGGCCGGGCTCCCGGCGTCGGCCGGGAGGGCATCAGCCCTTATTGTTGCTGGTGAGCGCCGCCACGTCATCCGCCTGTGGTCCCAGAAGCATTTCCTTGCCGTGGCTTCCACCCGTTCGCCGGTTCCTGGTGAACCCCAGGAGGAGGGGAGCGATGTGTCCCCCTGCTGTGGGAGCAGGGGAGCAGCAGGGCCGCGATCAGGGAACTACCCGCCTCGGCGGGCGCGGAACCTGCGGGCCTCGGCGTCGAGGACGCGCTTGTGTCGTCGGCCCCACCGCCTGCCGCTCCAGACGCCGAGCAGCACCGCGGCGCCGACCAGCGCACTCGTTGCCGTCAGTGCGGGCATGACCGTCTCCCTTCTCAAGCCCCTCGTGTCAATTCATGGTAATTCGCGTCGTGGTGGGCAGCTCAGGATCGGGAACGTACATCGCGGACGGGGACTGCGTTCTTCTCCAGGCGACTGGGGCCGGACCGCAGTCATCTGGAGGACAACGCAGTCCTCGTAGGAAAAGTACGTTCTCGACGGCGCTCATGGGTAGAGACCGCGTGTCGCAATCCAGTAGTGGTTTGATCGGGGCTCTTACATGAGCGCTCTGGTGAGTGCCGCCGCGTTGGTCCTCAGATAGTGGATGTCGCGCAGATAGAGGGTGTCGTGGCCGTCGTCGAGATGGGATTGGAATGCAGTGTCGCCCTGCGCCGCCTGAGCACGCATGTACCGGACCAGATCGAGCAGCCGTCGGCACACGGCCTCGATGATCTCAGACCGATTCACCTCCCCGTACTCGTCGCAGAACAGCCGAGCCCGCCGAGCCTGCTCGGCCAGAGAGCCGAATCCGGCGGCGTTTTCTGGTGCGGTCAGTGGGGCGAAGCGATAGATCGCGTAGGCGATGTCGCGGATGCGAGGACCTGGGTGCGCGGTGTCGAAGTCGATGATGCCAACCAGCCTGCTCCCGTCGAAGACGCAGTTGTACGGCGCGAAGTCCCCATGGCAGATGACCTCGTAAGGCTCAACCGCCTCCAGCATCCAGCCACCCAGCACCTCGGTCGCCAGGTCGCTGGTCACCTCGTGCAGTAAGCGCAGCGCCCGGGCCGCTGAGATGAGCGCCTCATCGTGGCGCAGCTCCTCAGGCAGCGGGTAGACGCCGGCCTGGCCCTCAATGAACTCGAGGACCTGCCGGTCGTCGTCGGACAGGCCCACAAAACGCGGGGAGTACCTGAACCCCCTGCGCTCCAGCACGGTGAGCAGCCACTCAACATTGGTGCTGCCCTGGCGCCGAGCGCGAAGGACTCTGCCGCCCACCTTGGTGACCTCGGTCGACCCGCCCCGAAGATCCTCGGGATCCTTGCTCATGCTACGTGTCCCATCCCTCGTCATCCTACGTGGCTGGACGGCGCTCGTGGCCGGTGGAGGCCCCGGTGCGCACGCCCCGCCGTGAGACGCTGCGACCACGCTGTGTGAGACGCCGCCGCTTCGCGCCCGTGTCCGCCCTCCCAACCGGCCACTGGGACGTTAGGCTCATCACTGGTGCCTGCCCGGCTGACGTCGGCCCGCGCCTGCAAGCCATCCACATGCCCCGAGAGGATCAGCTGCATGGATCTGTACGAATACCAGGCCAGGAACCTGTTCCGCCAGCACGGCGTCCCCGTGCTCGACGGCGCCGTGGCCACAACCCCCGAGGAGGCGCGCAGCGCCGCGCAGTCCCTCCTCGACGCGGGAAGCGAGCTGGTGGTCGTCAAGGCCCAGGTCAAGACCGGCGGCCGCGGCAAGGCCGGCGGCGTCAAGCTCGCCCGCACCGCTGAGGAGGCCGAGGCCCGCGCCCGCGACATCCTGGGCATGGACATCAAGGGCCACACGGTGCGCGCCGTCCTCATCTCCGACGGCGTCGACCTGGACGCCGAGTACTACTTCTCCATCCTCCTGGACCGCGCCGAGCGCCAGTACCTGGCCATGTGCTCGCGCGAGGGCGGCATGGACATCGAGACCCTCGCCGTCGAGCGCCCCGAGGCCCTGGCCCGCATCGGCATCGACCCGCTCGAGGGCATCACCCCCGCCGTCGCCCACCGGATCGTCGAGGCCGCGGGCTTCGAGGCCGGCCCCCTGGCCGACGAGGTCGCCGCCGTCATCGAACGCCTCTGGGAGGTCTTCACCGCCGAGGACGCCACCCTCGTGGAGGTCAACCCCCTGGTCAAGGCCGCCGACGGCCGCATCATCGCCCTGGACGGCAAGGTCACCCTCGACGACAACTCCCGCTTCCGCCACCCCGCCCACGCCGAGCTCGTCGACAACGCCGCCACCGACCCCCTGGAGGCCCGCGCCCGCGAGGCCGGCCTCAACTACGTGCGCCTCGAGGGCGAGGTCGGGGTCCTGGGCAACGGCGCCGGCCTGGTCATGTCCACCCTCGACGTCGTCGCCGGCGCCGGCGAGCGCCACGGCGGCATGAAGCCCGCCAACTTCCTCGACCTGGGAGGCGGCTCATCGGCCGAGGTCATGGCCACCGGCCTGGAGGTCGTCGCCTCCGACCCCCAGGTGCGCGCCATCCTCGTCAACGTCTTCGGCGGCATCACCTCCTGCGACACCGTCGCCCAGGGCATCGTGACCGCCGTCGAGTCCCTGGGCGGGCTGCCCAAGCCCGTCGTCGTGCGCCTGGACGGCAACAACGCCGACACCGGTCGCGCCATCCTGGCCGACGCCGCCATCGAGGGCGTCACCGTCGTCGACACCATGGACGGGGCCGCCGACGTCGTCACCGCCATCGCCGAGAAGATCAGCGGCCGGCCCGCTGGCAAGGAGGCCTGAGACATGAGCATCTTCCTGACTGAGACCGACCGCGTCATCGTCCAGGGCATGACCGGTTCCGAGGGCCGCAAGCACACCACCCGCATGCTCTCGGCCGGCACGAAGGTCGTCGCCGGCGTCAACCCCCGCAAGGCCGGCACCACCGTCGCCTTCGACGTCGCCCCCATCGGCCCCGGCGCCGGCGAGGTCCAGGCCGGAACCGTTGAGGTCCCCGTCTACGGCACCGTCGCCGAGGCCAAGGAGGCCACCGGCGCCGAGGTGAGCGTCGTCTTCGTCCCGCCCGCCTTCGCCAAGGGCGCCGTCGTCGAGGCCGTCGACGCCGGAGTGCGCCTCCTCGTCGTCATCACCGAGGGCATCCCGGTCGCCGACGCCACCTGGATGCGCGCCTACGCGGCCGACCACGGCGTGCAGATCATCGGCCCCAACTGCCCCGGCATCATCTCCCCGGCCCGCTCCAACGTGGGCATCACCCCGCCCGACATCACCGGCCCCGGCCCCCTGGGGCTGGTCTCCAAGTCCGGGACCCTCACCTACCAGCTCATGCACGAGCTGTCCGACCTGGGCTTCACCACCTGCATCGGCATCGGTGGGGACCCGGTGGTCGGCACCACCCACATCGACGCCCTGGCCGCCTTCGAGGCCGACCCCGACACCCGCCTGGTCGTCATGATCGGTGAGATCGGGGGCGACGCCGAGGAGCGGGCCGCCGCCTACATCCGCGAGCACATGACCAAGCCGGTCGTCGCCTACGTCGCCGGCTTCACCGCACCCGAGGGCCGCACCATGGGGCACGCCGGCGCCATCGTCTCCGGCTCCTCGGGCACCGCCGAGGCCAAGAAGATCGCCCTGGAGGCCGCCGGCGTCCGGGTGGGGCGCACCCCCAGCCAGACCGCTGAGATCGCCCGCGAGCTCTACCGTCAGCTGGCCGGAGAGGTGAGCGCTTGAGCCTGGCGCGGCAGCGAGCCACCAGCCTGGCGTCCTGGGCCCTGTGGTCCCTGCGCGTGGGGGTCGAGTCAGTCGGCCTGGTCTGGCTGGTGGTGGTGCTGGCGACGATCGCCGTGTCCAAGGCGGCCGCCAGCCTCAACGCCGCGGCCATCCTCAGCGCAGGCGACGCCCTGCACACCGGGACCGCCCTGTGGAGCCTCGGCTTCGGGGGCTCGACCGCGCTGACCTCCGAGGACGACGGCGTGCTCAGCCTGCCGCTGCTGGGACTCACCCTGGTACAGGCGGGCTGGACCTGGTTCTGCGTGCGGCGCGCCCACCCCTCCCGGCCGGCGGCCGGGGCGGCCATCGTCGCCGCCGCGACCGTCGTGGCGGCCCTGGCCTGCCTCACCGGCCCCGCCGGGCTGGACACCTGGCCTGCCGTCGTCGGTATCGCCCTGCTCACCGGCGTCATCGTCGCCATCCAGCTCATGCGCGCCGGCCACCACTGGTCGCCCCTGACCCGATGGTGGGACCGCCGACCACATTGGCTGGGGCCTTCCCTGTCGCTGGCCTACGGGGCCACGCGAGCCCTGAGCCTGCTGAGCCTGCTGGTGGTGGTCGCGGCTGTCGTCAACGGAGCCGGCCGGGTCTCGGTCCTGCACGACTCCCTGGCCGGGGACGGCTTCGTCGCGATGGCCGGCCTGATCCTGCTTCAGGCCGGCTGGGTGCCGACCCTGGTCATCTGGGCCTGCTCCTGGCTCATTGGAGCCGGCTTCTCCGTGGGCACGGGCACGGTCTTCGCCCCCGACCGGGTGGTGGCCGGGCCCGTCCCACGCCTGCCGCTGCTGGGGCTGGTGCCGTCGACGCCGCTGAGCAGCGTGGGCCTGTGGCTGCCCCTGGTGGTGACGGCCGGCGCCATGGTGGCCGCCTGGCGCCGTCGGACGGTGCTCAACGCCCTGCGGGTGCGCTACGCCCTCAGCGCCGCCGGTCTGGCCGCCCTCCTCGTGGCCGTTGGCGTGGGCCTGCTGTGCCTGGCCGCCTCCGGATCCGTGGGCCCGGACCGGATGAGCAGCGTCGGCCCACTGGTCCTCTACACCGTCATCCTCGTCTTCGTCGAGGTCGGTGTCGGACTGGCGGCCATGGCCGTCCTGGCCCACCCCTACACGCGTACCTGGGCTCGCAACACCCTGCCCGAGTCGGTCCTGCCGGCGGCCTACCGGCGCCAGGACGCGCGCGACGATGCCGTTGACGAAGAGGACGATGCGGACGACGACGAGGTGGACGGCGAGGCCTGAGCCCGCAGGTCAGCGCGCCGCGGTGCCCGCGCCGCTCAGGGCGCTGATGGCCGCGTCCACGCCCTCGACGAGCTCGGGCGTCACCGCCAGGAGCGCGGTCCCGGCCCGGTAGGTCATCCCGGGGATGGGGGTGTAGAGGACGTTCGCCTCCAGGAGGGCGCGTCCCTCCTTGATGTCCCGCCACAGCTCAGGATTCTCCCGGAAGAACCGCGCGACGCGCTCGTCGCGGGCCAGGTGCTCCAGGACGTTGTCGGCCGACTTGTGCGCCGCCCGCCCCGGCAGCCTGCGGGGAGGAATGTCGGTCTCGTCGTCGTCATCAATGGTGGGGGCGGCCCCCTGGTACTCGACGACGACCAGCTGGTTCCCGGCCGGGGACAGCGCCAGGGCGTGGACGGGGCTGTCCACCGGCCGCTGGTCGATGGCCTCACCCCGGAAGTCGTCGGTGATCCGATAGCCCTCCAGGATGGCGAACTGCTCGCCGTTGCCGGTGTTGAGGCGGCGGGTCAGGTCCAGGATCTCGGCCTGCTGCTCCGACACTGAGGCGGCCAGGTCGCGCATCTGCCCGACCACTTGGGAGTCGGCCCCGGAGGCGGCCAGATCGGCGACGGTCTCATCGATCCGGCTGGGCTCGAGGGCATCGACGTCGGTGACGCCCAGGGACTCGGCGAGCTCGCGAAGGCGCGCAATATCAGACTCGACCGCCACCTGCCGCTTGGTGCGCGCCGTGAACAGCGCCTGACTCTCGGAGAAGCTCTCGGCGTTCCGGATTCGCCGGTTGACGGAGAGCTCGGCGGCCAGGTCGGTTCCGCCCCCGGCGGGACTGGCGCTCAGGGCCGAGCGCGGCATGTAGGTCATGGCGAAGTCCAGCAGTGCCAGGCACGCCTGCCCCGGCGTGAGAGTGAGCAGGTGACTGATGAGGCTGCTCGACGACGGCGCCGTGCTGATGCGGCGCCCCGGGGCCCCCAGCGTCAGGACGAGGGACAGGCTCATGGCCACCGCCGCCAGCGCACCGATCGCGTAGAGGAGCCCCTGGGTGCCACTCAACCCGCTCCACCACTGGGAGAACAGGCGTGGCAGGGCGGAGAGGAACAGGTCGTCCTCGGTCTCCTTGAGCTCGGGGGCGAGCTGCCAGACGGTGCGCACCTCGTACATGCAGCACAGGAGGAACAGCACGACGCTGACCACCAGGATCCCCAGGCGGAAGCCCTGGCGGGCATTGGGCTCAGCACCCGGCGTCGTGGCCTCCATGGCGTCGGCCCGCACGCCGCGCACCTGCTCGGCTGTGGCCCGTCCCGCCCGCATGGCGTACAGACGTCCCTGGCGCAGGTCCCCGTAGGCGCCCCAGGTGACGGCCAGGTCGCCCCAGGTGAAGTTCGCCAGCGCCACCACCGAGACGATGAGGGCGCGCACGAAGGGCGGCGCCTCGGTGAGGTTGGGGTAGCGGGGAGCCGGCGCCCCGGCCACCGTCCAGCCGTGCACACCCGCGTAGGCGCGGCGGTGGGCGTCCAGGAGCAGGCAGGCGGCCATGAGAATGACGGACAGGGGGATGGCGCTCAGGCCTCCGCCGTTGACCCTCCACAGGAACATGAGCAGCGCCGGGAACCCGCCGCCGGAGTCGCTCTGGCCGAGCTGCTGGGCGATCCTGGCGATGTAGGTGGCGTGGTCACTGACCGACTGCAGGATGACCACCGCCGGCAGGATCCAGGCCACGATCCGCAGCCACACGAGGTTCTTAGCCCCTTCGAAGGCCGGGGAGTCCTTGAGGCGCCACAGCGTGATCGCCAGCGCCACCGCCATCGTGATGTTCGCGGTGCTCACCTGGTTGCTGACGGCCAGGACGTTGCTGTTCTCCTGGGTCATCGACCCCGAGGTCCACGGGTTGAAGGAGAAGGGAAGGCGCCCGTTGCCCAGGACCGAGGAGAGCAGGCTGCTCTCCTCAAGGGCCCGAATGCCGTCGTTGAGGGCCGTCAGGCCCGCTCCGGCCGCGAAACCCAGCAGGGCCCAGTCGGAGGCCGCCAGGCGGCGCATCCGCCCCGGCGCCAGGAAGACCACGAGCACCAGGGGCACCAGCGGGCTGAGAACCTCCAGGGCAATGGTCAGGGCGATACTCATCCCGTTGCCCATGACGGACAGGCCTGCGCGGGTACGCACCGAGCTCATGATGGCGGCCACGACGAGCGACCAGGCGGCGCCGACACCGTACATGAGCAGAACCGAGCGCCAGCTGATGGTGCGTGTGCGCGCCAGGAGGGCCACCACCATGAGGCACACGGCCATGAAGGCCGCCGGCACGGCGGCGTAGGCCAGCCTCGGGACCATCACCAGGGCGGCGATGAGCAGCGGGATCATCAGGACGTAGGCTCCGCGCACCACCAGGTTCAGGGCACTGGACAATCCCGGGTGGCGGCTCCACCAGCGCCGGTAGGCGGAGGCGGCCTCCTGCCACTGCTCCGGGGGAGTCCTCCGATATACCGGTGTTGCTGCGATGTTGATGGGCGCAGTCATGCTGTGGACTGTATGCGGTCCCTCAAGCCGCCCGCAAGGAAACAGGCCGTTCGGTCGGGTGATTCGCCGGGAGCGACATGGAAAACGTCAGGTCAGGCAGGCTCGGTGGCCTCATCCGATGCCGTCGTGGCCGCCACCCGATAGGATGAGGTCGGCTGCGACTGGCGAGGGTGGGGCACCACCGGGGAGTGGCCGAGGCCGTCCATGAAGGGGACGTCGCCCGCCTGGGCGTCCTGCTTCCTCACGCCACACCAGGAGCGCCATGTCCACGTCCCCGTCGTCCCAGTCCTCGCAGCCCACGAACCAGGCGGTCCCCACCGCTCACGTCCCCACCGAGGGCCTCGTCAGCCCCGACCGCGTCCCCGTGCGCCGCGCCCTCATCTCCGTCTACGACAAGACCGGCCTCCTCCCGCTCGCCCGCGCCCTGGCCGACGCCGGCGTCGAGATCGTCTCCACCGGCTCCACGGCCTCGCGCATCGCCGGGGCGGGTCTCGCCGTCACCCCCGTCGACCGGGTCACGGGCTTCCCGGAGATCCTCGAGGGGCGGGTCAAGACCCTGCACCCCTCAGTCCACGCCGGGATCCTGGCCGACCAGCGCAAACCCGGCCACCGAGCCCAACTGGCCGACCTGGGCGTCGCCGCCTTCGACCTGGTGGTGTGCAACCTCTACCCCTTCGAGCGGACAGCCGCCTCCGGCGCCGGTTTCGACGAGTGCGTCGAGCAGATCGACATCGGCGGGCCCTCGATGGTGCGCGCGGCCGCGAAGAACCACCCGTCGGTCGCCGTCGTCACCTCGCCCGCGCGCTACGCCGAGGTCGCAGCCGCGGCCGCGGGGCAGGGGTTCACCCTGGAGCAGCGCCGCGGGCTCGCCGCCGAGGCCTTCGCCCACACGGCCGCCTACGACCTGGCCATCGCCGGGTGGTTCGCGCGCTCCCTCGGGCTCGAGGAGGTGGCCGATGACCTGGACGACGCGTGCGAACGGCACCTCGACGCCTCCGACGAGGCGTTCCTCAGCTCACTGGGCTACGTCGTCGGCGACGACGCGGAAGCCCCGGTGGAACAGGGCGCGGCTGCCGGATCGGGTCCGGCGGCGCGGGATGGGGCGGCTGCGGGCGCGGGTTCACAGGAGCCGGGTTCGGAGGCGCGGGATGGGGCACCCGCCCCGATGCCCCTGTACGTGGCCGACGCCTTCGAGCGCGCCGATGTGCTGCGCTACGGGGAGAACCCCCACCAGGGCGCCGCCGTGTACCGCGAGATCGACGACTCCGATCAGGCCGGAGCCCACGGCGCTGCGCCTTCCCCCGAGGGCGGTCCCGATGGCGCTGCCCCCGCTTCCGGGGTTGGGCCCGATGGCGTTGTCGCCGCTTCCGGGCTTGGCCTCGTCGGCGCCGCCCCCGCCCCGCAGGGCGGTCTGGACGGCGGCAGTGGGCCGGATCCTCGCGGTGGCGCGGTCCTGCCGGGCATTGCCAACGCCCGCCAGCTCCACGGCAAGGCCATGAGCTACAACAACTACACCGACGGCGACGCCGCGATGCGCGCCGCCTACGACCACGAGCGCCCGTGCGTGGCCATCATCAAGCACGCCAACCCCTGCGGGATCGCCGTGGGCGGGGACGCCGCCGAGGCCCACCGCAAGGCGCACGCCTGCGACCCCGTGTCCGCCTTCGGCGGCGTCATCGCGGTCAACCGCCCTGTGAGCGTCGAATTGGCCCGGCAGATCGTCCCCGTTTTCACCGAGGTGGTCCTGGCGCCCGCCTACGAGGAAGGGGCCGTGGAGGTCCTCTCCGCCAAGAAGAACCTGCGCGTCCTCCAGGTCGCCCCGCCCGCCCCGGGCGGCTACGAGTTCAAGCAGATCAGCGGGGGCGTGCTCATCCAGCAGCGCGATGGGCTCGACGCGCCCGGTGACTCCCCCCAGAACTGGACGCTTGCGGCCGGGGCCCCGGCCGACGCCGAGACCCTGGCGGATTTGGAGTTCGCGTGGCGCTCCGTGCGCGCGGTGCGTTCCAACGCGATCCTGCTGGCCAAGGACGGCGCCTCAGTGGGCGTCGGCATGGGGCAGGTGAACCGGGTGGACTCGTGCAGGCTCGCCGTCGAACGCGCCAACACCCTGGGGGCGCGCAGCACCGGCGACGCCGCTGCCGATGTGGACTCCGCCGGCGGGGCGAGGGCAGAGGATGTCGTCCCCGCCGCGCCCGAGCGCCGCTCGGTCGGCGCCGTCGCCGCGTCGGACGCGTTCTTCCCCTTCGCCGACGGCCTCCAGGTCCTCATCGACGCGGGCGTGAAGGCGGTCGTCCAGCCCGGTGGCTCCGTGCGCGACCAGGAGTCCATCGACGCCGCCAACGCAGCCGGGATCACGATGTACCTGACCGGGACGCGGCACTTCGCGCACTGATCCCCAGGGGGCCGGGGCTGTGAGCGGGCGTCCGTGGCGTGCGCTTCGCGTGCCCAGGCGCAGCGGCCAGTCCAGCGCTGGGAGCACCTCGTGCTCACTGGGCGGCGCTCCCCCCAGGTGCAGTGGCCAGTCACCGCGCTCGCGGGACGCGCCCGTGGCGTGCGCTTCACGCTCCGGTTCCCGGCGGCGGGGCCCTTCCGAGTGCGCCGAGCCGTATCGGGGTAGGAGACTCGCATCGGGGTAGGAAACCAACTATTGGGGTAGGCAAGTTGTCTACCCCAATGACCCCTTGCCTACCCCAAATGCGGACCCGCGCCCGCCCAGGACCTCTTGGTTGGACTCGTACTGATAGGCGCACCCGTTGAGGCGCGACCCCGCGCAGCACGGTGCGCCGCCTCTGTGGTCGGCCGAGCCCCCAAAGCCGGGTTGCGTGGTTCGCAGGGGCTGAGACCGGCCCTCCTTCCGCTTCTGCGGTGTGGGGCAGTTGCGCCGATGCGGAAATTCCTCTGCCACTCGGGAGCGTCCTCGTGCGGGTGCTGGAGCCGGCCTTGTGCCCGTGGCGGTCTGCTTGTCCAAGGCTGGGAGTCGGCCTCCCATTCCCAGATCGTGTTCGACCTCGGTGCTCCACGAGGCTGTCGCACCACTTAGTGCGTATCTGCACCACTTAGGCCTCTGGAGTGGCGGGAAAACAGCCGGGTTCTGGGCCTAAGTGGTGAAAGTGGGGTCTAACTGGTGCGAATGACCTTGGGGCAACGCGCCCACGGTGTGCCGCCCGCCCCTGGAACGCGGGTGGCGGCCAGGCACCCAGAGCCACGTGCCCACGGCGCGCCGTTATCCACAGGCCCCCGATGTGTGGGGAGGTTACGAACAGGGGGTGCCCACGGCATGCCGTTATCCACAGGCCCGCGATGGGAATATGCGCGTTCGCCGGTGCTCGCTCGATAGTTGGAGGATGAGCGTCCCACGGATCGAAATCATCAGGACCACGCACGCCGACAGACACGTGGCGGGATCCTCGCCGCGTATGAGGATCAGACGTGGATTCCACATCCGTCCGCCCTCCGGAGACACCGAACCATGGCAGGAATGGCAGGCGGTCGCTCTGGGACGGGTTCTCGCGGTGAATGACACCTACCGCGGCAGGGCTGTCTTCGTCGGTTCCAGCGCCCTGGTCCTTCATGGGATCCCGATGTGGGTCGCGAACCCCGATGTCACGTTGTGGCCTTACCGGCGCCGCCGCGCGTACGCGCTGGCAACTGTCGAGGGGACACGGACGGTCGTGCCGCAGGCCCGGATCCGCATCACGACGGTTCCGCCGGTTCACACGCCGGTTGTAGTCCTCGGAGGCGTTCAGGCGGAAACGCCCGTTGACGCGGCCGTGAGACTGGCGCAGGGGAGCGGAGTCATAGAGGGGGCTGTTGCGGTTGCGATGGTTCTTCATCGTCTGGCCCGATTCGATCGCTTCGACCTGTCGGCGTCGCGCGGGCGTGTCGAGGCGGTGCGCGAGAGCATGCTGGAAGCGCTCGAGCAGTCGGGGAACCGGCGTTGGCGCAACCGGGCCCGGCGGCTCATCACATCTGCCGATGGCGGATGCGACAGCGTGCTCGAAGCCGTTGTCGTCTGGATCGTGAGGACTTTGACCGACAGCGCTGTCGTGACCCAGTTCGAAGTGGTTGCCGATGGGGAGCGGTACTTCGCGGACATCGCGCTCCCTGAACTACGTGTGATCATCGAACTCGACGGTCGGGGGAAGCTCGGCGATGATCTGGCTTCATTCCGCCTGGCCCAGCGGCGTTGGATGGTGCGCCAGCAGCGCATCGAAGAGGCGGGGTGGCGCGTTCTCCGTCTGAATTGGCATGATCTCAATGATTTCGTGGTGTTGCGTTCTCGCGTCGCCCGTTTCCTCTGCGCGGCTGGAGGGGTGTTGATGTCCTCGTACGAGGACCTATGGCAGGTTCCTCCGTTTGAGAGCAATGGTTCTCATAGGCGTTTCTACGCGTAACGTCGTTGTGCACCATTTCTCGCCCGTCTTCACCACTTAGGCCTCTGGAGCGGCGGGAAAACAGCCGGATTCAGGGCCTAAGTGGTGAAAGTGGGGTCTAAGTGGCGCGGAGGGGCGTGCCCCGCCCGTTCTCGGCGGACGACCCCATGGTCAGGCGCGGTCCGCTGCGATCCGAACGGCGGTGCCGGCGACGATGAGGTCGACGCCCGCGCGGAAGGCCGCCTCGGCCGACGCGGGGTCGAGTCGGAGCCGGGGGAGCGCCGGTTCGACGCCGAGGGCGCGCGCGGCCTCGGCCTGCTGTTCGTCGAAGGCGTGCCCCAGCAGGAAGTGCCCGAGCGTGCGCGCGGCGATGTCGATGGTCTCGGCCGAGGCGCCCGTGCGGTGCAACGGCTCGTGGATCATCGCGGTCAGGGGAAGGCGCGTCAGGCCGAGGGCGATGGAGCTCGAGACGATCTCCGCCCCGTCGCGGTGGGCCAGCAAGCGTGAGCGCATGGTGTCCGCCGAGGCGCGCATCGCCCTCTCCCAGGGAACCGCGTGGGCAGTGCGGGGGTACGAGGCGCCCTGGTCCTCGCCGGAGCCGCCAGGATATGCGGCTGCCTCAGAGAAAGCGCTGCCCTGGTCCTCGCCGGGGCTGTCGGGATGCGCGGCCGCCCCAGAACGTGCGGCGCCGCCGTGCCCGTTCGGGGGCCCAGAGCGCGCGGCGCTACCGCCCCCGCCCGACCCGTCATCCGCGCCCGGGCCGCCTGCGGGAGGTGTCGGCGCACTCCCGACGATCCGGTCCGCCAGGCGCGCCAGGAGTGTTTGTTTGTCGGGGAAGTGCCAGTAGAGCGCGGAGGGGCGGATGCCGAGCTCGGCCGCCAGTTTGCGCATGGTGAGGTCCGGCAGGCCGCGTTGGTCGAGGAGCGCCATGGCCGCAGCCAGGATCTGCTCGCGCGTGATGCGGCCCCTGTCGGGCGCGCTCCCTGTTGACATGCGGCCACTATAGTGAATACCCTGTCCTGAACAGCGTTCAATTCAATTGTTTAAGGAAGTTCCATGACCACTGCAACCGCGTCCCCCGCCCTGCGCCGCGACCGCGTCCTCGCCGACCGCTTCGGCGGTACCCTGGCCCGTGAGGCCGTCCTGGTCGTTGCGGGCACCCTGGTCCTCACCCTGATGGCCCGCCTCTCCGTCCCCCTGCCCTTCACGCCCGTCCCCGTCTCGCTGGGCACGCTCGGCGCCCTCAGCGTGGGCGCCCTCGGCGGCGCGCGCCGCTCCCTCCTGTCGGTCGTCCTCTACACCGCGCTGGGCGTCGCGGGCGCCCCGGTCTTCGCCGAGGACCACGTCGGCTGGGCCTTCGCCTCGTTCGGCTACGTCCTGGGCTACGTGCTGGTGGCGATGATCGCGGGCGCTGCCGCCGAGCGCGGCTGGGACCGCAAGCCCCACACGATGCTCGCCGCGTCCCTGGTCTCCCTCTTCTCGGTCTACGCCACGGGCCTGGCGTGGATGATCCCCTTCACCCACATGGGCCTCGCGGACGGCGTCGCGAAGGGCCTGGTCCCCTTCATCGTCGGCGACCTGCTCAAGGCAGTGGTCGCGGCCGGCGTCTTCCCCGTCGTCCGCTCCCTCACCCGCCGCTGACCCCGGTCCGGCCGTGTTGCGGCGCCCCCGTGAGCGTGGGGGCGCCGCCCTATTCCAGCGGGTAGCATGGTTGGCGTGAACGCACCTGCCCCCCGCCCCGTCCTCGTCGTCGACTTCGGCGCCCAGTACGCCCAGCTCATCGCCCGCCGCGTGCGCGAGGCCAGCGTCTACTCCGAGATCGTCCCCCACACCATGGGCGTGGCCGACATGCTCGCCAAGGAGCCCGCGGCGATCATCCTTTCCGGCGGCCCCTCCTCGGTGTACGAGGCGGGCGCCCCTTCCGTGGACCCTGCGGTGTTCGAGGCCGGCGTCCCCGTCCTGGGGATCTGCTACGGCTTCCAGGCGATGGCGCACGCGCTCGGCGGCACGGTTGGCCGCACCGGCACCCGCGAGTACGGGCACACCGACGCGGCCGTCCAGGAGGGCTCGTGCCTCTTCGACGGCACCCCCGCCGACCAGGTCGTGTGGATGAGCCACGGGGACGCGGTGCAGGCCGCGCCCGAGGGCTTCGCGGTCACCGCCTCGACGGAGCAGACGCCGGTCGCCGCCTTCGAGGACCGTGGGCGCCGCCTTTTCGGCCTGCAGTGGCACCCCGAGGTGGGGCACTCCCAGTTCGGCCAGGACGCGCTGCGGAACTTCCTGTACGAGGGCGCCGGGATCGAGCCCACGTGGACGGCCGGGTCCATCGTGGACGAGCAGGTGGCGAGGATCCGTGCCCAGGTGGGCGGCGCCCAGGTGATCTGCGCCCTGTCGGGCGGTGTGGACTCCTCCGTGGCCGCTGCGCTGGTGCACAAGGCTGTCGGCGATCAGCTCACCTGCTTCTTCATCGATCACGGCCTGCTGCGCGCGGGCGAGCGCGAGCAGGTGGAGGGTGACTACGCGCGCGGCATGGGCATCCGCGTCATCACGTGCGACGAGTCCCAGCGCTTCCTGGACGCGCTGGCGGGCGTGACCGAGCCCGAGGTGAAGCGCAAGATCATCGGCCGCGAGTTCATCCGCTCCTTCGAGGCCGCCCAGAAGCAGGTCGTCGAACAGGTCGGCGCGTCCGGCGGCGAGGTGAAGTTCCTCGTCCAGGGCACCCTGTACCCCGATGTCGTCGAGTCCGGCGGCGGCGAGGGCGCCGCCAACATCAAGAGCCACCACAACGTGGGCGGCCTGCCCGAGGACATGGCCTTCGAGCTGGTCGAGCCCCTGCGCACCCTTTTCAAGGACGAGGTGCGCGCGGTGGGCCGCGAGCTGGGCCTGCCCGACTACCTGGTGAACCGCCAGCCCTTCCCGGGCCCGGGCCTGGGGATCCGCATCATCGGCGAGGTGACGCGCGAGCGCCTGGACGTCCTGCGCGCCGCGGACCTGATCGCCCGCCAGGAGCTGACCGCCGCGGGCCTGGACCAGGAGATCTGGCAGTGCCCCGTGGTGCTGCTGGCCGACGTGCGGAGTGTGGGCGTGCAGGGCGATGGGCGCACCTACGGCCATCCCATCGTGCTGCGCCCCGTGTCCTCCGAGGACGCCATGACCGCCGACTGGACGCGCCTGCCCTACGACGTCCTGGCCCGCATCTCCACGCGCATCACGAACTCGGTGCCCGAGGTCAACCGCGTCGTCCTCGACGTCACCTCCAAGCCCCCGGCCACGATCGAGTGGGAGTGAGACTCTTACCGAGCTGAGCGCACAAACTGACGCCCTGGCCTCGTCCCTGACTTGTGGGACGTGGCCGGGGCTCACTCGTCCTCATCCCAGTCTTCCGGGAGGGTGGCTACCCTGTTAGGGTCCAACCTGGGGTGGAATGCGTAGTGCTCCAAGCCGTCGAACGAGGGGACGGAGGGGCGCATGTCGAAGGGAAGTCCTCCCACCTCGATCGACTTGGTGAGGAAGATGTTGATCGCGTCCGAAAGGCTGATTCCCCAATGAGCGTAGACCTTTGAGGCGTCAGCCTTGATCTGGGCGGTCGTGCGGGTCTTGATCTCGGCACTGCGGGCGTTCGTTGGCATCATCGCCCCCTTCTTCGTATAGATAGTATACCCAGTGCGTCCCCATAGTGAGCATACGACTGCTGCGCCTGGGTGGCGCCGTATCGTGCGCGGGCACGGCCTGTGGGGTCCGTTGGCTTGGGGGTGGGGGCTGGTGCTCGTTGGTGGCGGAACGTGGTGCGGCGGCGCAGTGGCGAGGGCGGTGACTGTGAGTGTTCTTCGCGTGACCTGGTGCTTGAAACTCCTGCATGTGCGGCGTTGCAATTGTAGGTTGGGAACCTACAATTGCGACATGGGTTCGATTCATCTAGGCGCGATCGCCCTGCTGTCAGAGTCCGAGGGTGTCTTCACCACTGCCCAGGCCGAGCGCATGGGGGTTCCTCGCGATGCGCTGCACGACGCGGTCGAATCCGGTCGTCTTGAGCGGATCATGCGGGGGGCCTATCGCATGATCGGGTCTGGAACCTCCTATACGGATGGGCTCGTTGCCGCGTGGAAACTCACCGCACCGGCGAAATTCGCCCACGAGCGGATGCGCGTCACCGAATGGGATGGCATCGCGGTAGGGGGTTCCACCGCCTCGTCCCTCCTTGGCTTCGGCGACCTGCACCTGTCGCCCTACCGGATCTATGCGCCCAAGAGGGTGAACTCGCGAAACCCCATGGTGAGTTTCGCGAAGCGCCTTGTCCAACGAGACGAGGTGTCGTTCATCCGCGGCCTGCCCGTGACCCGCCCCGAGCGCACCGTGTTCGACCTCGTCGCCGACGACGAGGACCTGTCACTGGTCGCCGATGCGCTCAGAGACGCTGTGCACGCGAACCGTGATTTCGACTGCGGGAAGCTGGACGGGTTCCTGAAGGGCCATTATGGGGTTGAGAGAGGGCGTGGGATTTATCAGGAATTGCTGTTGGAATCGGGGATTTTGGACGACGGGGAGGGGGAATGAGGTACAAAAGCGCTGCGGCGCTAGAAATGGCGGTTAAGGCGACTGCCTCCGCGTCACCGATGGACACCGGTCGCGCCGTATCGGCCTTCTACTTCCATCGCCTTCTCTGCCGTGTATTCGCGAATGGGAACGACTCCTTCGTCCTCAAGGGTGGGCAGGCTATGCTCGCACGCACCGTTGACGCGAGGGCGACGCGCGACATAGACCTGCTCACCACGGGAGGCAATCTTGATGACGCTTTAGAGGAGCTCGTTGGGCTCGCTGAGATTGACCTGGGTGACTTCGTCACCTTCGAGTTCGCGGGATCCCGTCCGATCAAGGCCGCGGATGAGTACCGGAGCGGTCTTTCTGTGAGGCTCGTCCCTGTCATCGGCGCTAAGCGCATGCAGCAGTTTTCCATTGACCTTGTCGTTGACGAGGTGTTCCTTGAAGAAGCGGAGCGCGTTGCGCCCGCGGACAGAATCGAGGTCGAAGGGCTGCGAACCTGTGACTATCTGGTCTACCCGGTCGAGAGTGCTTTGGCGGACAAGTTCTGCGCCCTGATCGAGACGCACGAAGGGAGGGGTTCGTCCCGAGTGAAGGACCTCGTGGACATCACGGTCTATGCGACGACCTGTGCGGTCAACGGGAAGAAACTCCAAAGGCGCGTGTGCCGCGAAGCCGCTGTTCGAGGCATAGGACTTCCCGCCGCGTTCGATGTGCCCGAAGGATGGGGCGCGTCCCACGCGAGACGGTTCAAAAGGTTGTGCGCGCAGACGAGACTGCCCGCTGGTCTCTCAACGATTGATGCGGCAGGTGGCCTCGCGCGCCGCCTGTTCGCCCCTGCGGTCAGCGGCGAGGCGGAAGGCATGCGCTGGAATCCGTCTGAGCTCAGGTGGGAGGAGGAATGATGCGGTTTCCTATGCGGTGTTGCGGGTGTTTCTCGGGTGGCGGTGCGCCCGGTCGGCGCCGCATCGCGCGCGGGCCCGGCCTCGTTTGTTCGGGGGGACGAGGCCGGGGCTGCGGCGCTCCCGTCCGCTATGCTGCGCGCTTGTCCCCACGCAGGTGGAGGGTGAGCCCGATGGCGCCAGCTGCGCCGAGGGCAGCATTCGGGGACAGGCCGATGGCGGGGACGCCCATGAGCCCGCAGAAGTGAGGGATCGGCCAGATCGTCCGCACGGCCGCTCTGAAGCGGTAAGCGCGCCACGGCCTCGCGGTTCTCGCGCGCCAGGACGACGGCCGCCCACGCTGCGTGGACGACCATGAGGATGATCGCCAGGGCAACGGTCACCGCGTGCGCCGGGTTCGCCGAGGCGCCCCGCGCGATCGTGGATATGACCACCGTCCCCGCCGTGTCGCACGGGAGGCCCTGGTTCGCGGGGGCTGCGCGGGCTATCCCTCCAACGCGGCGTAGGTCTCGTCGTCCACGGGCTCCAGCCACTCGGTGCTCGTGTCCTCGCCGGGGTACTCGAAGGCCAGGTGGCTGAACCACGAACCGGCGGTGGCGCCGTGCCAGTGCTTGACGTTCGCGGGAACCTCGACGACGTCGCCGGGCCGTAGGCGCTGTGCGGGCTTGCCCTCCTCCTGGTGCCAGCCCTCGCCGTCCACGCAGATGAGGACCTGTCCGCCGCCGCTGCCCGCGTGGTGCACGTGCCAGTTGTTGCGGCACCCCGGCTCGAAGGTGACGTTGAAGACCGGCAGGTAGTCGCCCTCGCGGCTCACCCGTTTCAGCCATGAGCGGCCACTGAAGTACTGCGCATAGCCGTCGTTCGGGGCGCCCACGCCGAAGAGGCCGCCGTGCCCGGACTCCTCGGCCCCGGCCTCGCCGTAGACCTCCTTCGCGAGGGTGAAGGCCGCCCATGCGTTGGGCCATCCGGCGTAGAAGGCGATGTGGGTGAGGATCTCCGCCATCTCTGACCTGCTCACCCCGTTGGCGCGGGCGAACTCCAAGTGGTGCCTGAGCGAGCCGTCGGTGATGCCCTTGCCGATCAGCGCGCTCACCGTGACGATGCTGCGGAGCTTGAGGGGGAGTGCTCCCTCCCGGCTCCACACCTCGCCGAAAAGGACGTCGTCGTTGAGGCGGGCGAACTCGGGGGCGAACCCACCGAGCCTGTCGCGTCCCGCCGTCTGCTTGATTGGCATTGCGTGCTCCTTCGTGTGGGTGCGTGTTGCTGTTACTCCTGGCCGTCGACGTCGGGAACGAAGTGGAGGTACTGGTCCAGGAGTTCCGGCGTGCGGTGGTAGATCGTGTCGCCGCGGTCGAGCGCCGCGATCCGCGCCATCTCCTCGTCCGTCAGCGCGAAGTCGAAGAGCTCGATGTTCTGGGCGATGTGCGAGGGGGTCTTCGATCCCGGGATGACGATGTTGCCCTGCTGCACGTGCCAGCGGAGGATGACCTGCGCCGGGGACTTCCCGTGGGCCTTGGCGAGCTCGCCGATCAGGGGCTCGCCCATGATCGAGTCGTTGCCGCGCCCGCCCAGCGGGTACCACGCCTGCAGTGCGATGTTGTGCTGCGCGAGGAGCTTCTTGAGCTCGGTCTGCGGGAAGTAGGGATGGCACTCGGTCTGGATGAGCGCGGGCATCACCTCGCACTCGTCGATGAGGTGTTGGACCTCTGCCGCGTTGAAGTTCGAGATGCCGATGGAGCGCAGCTTCCCCGCCCTGTAAGCGTCCTCGAGCTTCCTGTATCCGGTGATGTAGTCGCCGGCCGGCTGGTGCAGGATCATGAGGTCGATGTAGGCGACGCCCAGGCGCTCGAGCGTCTCGTCCACGGCGGTGTCGCTCCCGTAGAAGGACGGCCACAGCTTCGTCTCCAGGAAGACGTCCTCGCGCGCTTTGGTGGAGGCCCGCATGCCCCGCCCCACGCCGCGCTCGTTGACGTAGACGTTGGCGGTGTCGATGAGCTCGTAGCCGTTGTCCAGGGCGAAGGTGACGGACGCCTGGGCCTCGTCGGGGGAGAGCTGGTAGGTGCCAAGGCCGACGAGGGGCATCTCGACGCCGTTGTTCAGGGTGATGTGGTTCATTGTTGCCTTCCTTCGTCCTCAGTCGTATCGCTCGCGCGATCGGGGGCCGCCCGAAAACCTGCGCGCACCTTGATCACCGCGCTGCTGCCAGCGTATGCCCCGCCGCACAACATGTAAAATACCTATGTCAACTTTCTGGAAATGTGTAATACGTATGGGAGGGGAGTGTGGAACTCCGGACCCTTCGCTACTTCCTCGCTGTCGCCCGCGAAGGGAACATGACAGGGGCGGCGAACGTGCTGTACGTTACACAACCCACCCTTTCCCGTCAGATCGCAGATCTGGAGCGGGAGCTGGGCGTGGTGCTCTTCGAGCGCACCAATAGGGCGTGCGTGCTCACGGCGGATGGCATGCGCCTGCGCCAGCGCGCCGAGGAGATCTTCGCCCTCGTCGAGCAGACCGAACGGGAGCTGGCCGATCGGAAGGGCGGTGTTGCCGGGAGCGTGCGCATCGGAGCAGGGGAGACGCGGGCGATGCGGGTCGTGCTCTTGGCCTTCAGCCAGCTGCGCGGCGCGCACCCCGACGTGACGGTCGACCTGTACACGGGCAATGCGGACGCGGTCGAGGAGCGCCTCGAGCGCGGCCTGCTGGACTTCGCGCTCCTCCTCGAGCCGGTCAACCTGGACAAGTACGAGTCCGTCCGCATGCCTGCCGTTGATCGTGTCGGCGTGTGCGTGGCGGCCGACGGCCCGTGGGGCTCCCTCGGGGCCGTGGGCCCCCGCGACCTGGAGCGGATGCCCCTCCTCGTGAGCTCGCGGACCTCCAACAAGGCCGTCGACGTGGCCGCCTGGTCGGATGGGGTCATCGGCCCCGAGCGCTTGAACGTCGTCGGGCGCTTCGACCTCATCGGCAACGCGTCGTACCTCGTGCGAACGGGCGTCGCGTGCGCCATGGGGATCGAGCACCTCGTGCAGGTCGACGACGACTCGCAAATGCGCTTCATCCCACTCGATCCGCCCCTGACGATCGCGTCCTTCCTCGTGTGGAAGAAGAATCGCCTGCGTTCCCGCGCCTGCGAGGAGTTCCTGCGCTGCCTGGACGATGCGGCGGCCTCAGCGCGGGAGCAGTGAGGCTCCCTGGAGCGCGCCTATAATGAATCCCGCTCATTGGATGCGTGGCCTTCCCGGCAGTGGGCGCAGTGCCCGGGAAGCCGCGAGGGCCTGTGCCGTTTCACCCTGCGCGCCGTCTTCGCGTCGCTGATGGAAGGGGCCGACTGCGAGGCGCTCTTCGCGCTCCTCGACGCCGCCCTGTACGCCGACGCCCCGTCAATCGGTTCTGGAACAGTCCTTTGGAGGAATGAATGAGAATGAAGAAGCACAACCTCATCGTCGTGGCCGGCGTGGTGTGGATGGCCGCCGGGGCCAACGTCGCCGTCCTGGGCGCCCGCGCGGCCACCGGCATGAGCGGGACCGCCCTGGCCGCCGCCGTCGCGCTGATCGCCGGAGCGGTCGCGACGTTCCTGGCGTTCCACATGATATTCAGCAGACTCGTTGTCAAGAACTCCCGCAGGATCAGGTCGCTCGAGGGCGCGAGGCACAACCCCCTCCGGTTCTTCGACGCCCGGGGCTACGCGACGATGGCAGTCATGATGTCGTTCGGCATCGGGATGCGGGCGGCCGGGATCTTCCCCGATTGGTTCGTCGCCTTCTTCTACACGGGCCTGGGCCTCGCCCTCGCCCTGGCCGGGGTCAGCTTCCTCCTGCACAGGGCCCGGGGCGAGGGCTGGGTCTTCCACGCGCGCCGCGGGTGAGCGGAGGTATGCCCACAAAATCACCAAATCTGGCTGTTTTATGTCCCTGTTTTCTCCATTTTCTGGGCATCCGCGACCAGGGGTGGATGCGCAACATCCCCTTGTGCGCCATCGGCAACCCGGCAGCCTGGGAGTGACGGGCGACGGGGACGGCTCGCCAGCCCCCGAGGGGGCGGCGATGGGTGGCGGGCGGTAGACGGTGATGCCGCTCATAGGATCCCGAGGGTGCGACGATGGGCGACGGGGGCAGGCAGCGGTGGTACGCTTCCTCCGATCCAAGCCAATCGGAAGCGGAGCGGACGGCGCATGGACTTCTACACCCTCGACTGCATCATCTCGCACCAGAGCGCCGATTCGGCCCGGCGCGTGGCGGCGATCCTCGTCCTCCTCCTAGTGGGCCTCGTCTTCAGCGTCCTCTACTTGCGCGACAAGGTGCGGACCCGTTGGAGGGACGCGGGGGTGGGCGCCATCGTCCTCTCCCTCGTGCTGCTGGGCATCCAGACCGAGCAGTACCTCCAAGTGAGCAGCCAGATATCCCAGTCCCAGCTGCTCGTGCACTTCGTGGAGGGCATCGCCACGGACCACAATGTCCCAGCCAGCGAGGTCCTGGTGAACTCGACCTCCCTGCAAGACGGCATCATCGTGCGCTTCAACGAGGAGGACTACCTGGTCCACCTCAATGACAACAACAACTCCTACACCCTCGAGCGAACCCACATCATCGATCACAACGTCTACGTGAACGGGGAGCACTGACATGGATTTCTACACGCTGACGGCCATCAAGTTCGCGTTGGGGATCCTCACGATGATCTTCCAGATCAACATCCTCGGAAAGCGCGATTTCTCACTCAACACCCCGCTCAACCAGGTCCAGAACTACGTGCTGGGCGGCATCATCGGCGGCGTCATCTACAACTCGTCGATCACGCTGCTGCAGTTCCTCATCATCATCCTCATCTGGTCCCTCGTCGTCATCGCGACGAAGATCCTCATCGATTACTCCAAGACCTTCAAGAAACTCACCGCCTGCCAGCCCGAGCTGATCATCCGAGACGGGCAGGTGGACATCGCGCACTGCGCGAAGGTGGGGCTGACGGCGCAGAGCCTCAGCAGGAGCCTGCGCGACCAGGGGATCTCCAGCGTCGCCGATGTCGAGGCCGCAGTCATGGAAACCAATGGGAGCCTCACGATCCGGGTGCGCGGCGCTGAGAGCGCGCGCTCGCTCCTGCCGCTGGTGAGTGACGGGCAGCTGGTGTCCAGCGGCCTCACGCTCGTGGGCCGGGATGCGGTGTGGGTGAAGGAGCAGCTGAAAGCGCAGGGCTATTCCGCGGTCAAGCAGGTCTTCCTGGCCGAGCTGGTTGACGGACAGCTCGAGATCGTGCCGTTCTCGAAGGCCGCCCGACCGAAGGCGTGAGCGGCCCGGCCGCGTCCGCTTCCCTCGCGTTCGAGGCCGCCTGCGCACGAAGCGCTTCGCAGACGCGCGGCGCGGGGACTCCCCGACGGCGGAACTGACTCCGGCGCCCGGATCGTCATCAAGGGGCGCACGCGGGATCTCGCCGACGGGGGTCCGGCCCCGGCGCCTCGTTGGCGCACCTACGTGGGTGAGTCGTATATTCCTATACGAACGGATAACACGCGAATGCATGGGAAAGAGATGGTCCGCATGCCCGCAGGGGACTGTGGCAGCCGCGAGGCGCGGGGCGGGAACGAGGCGAAACGGGCCTGGCGGGCACTGGGGGGCTTGTGCCTGGGAACATTCGTCTGTTTCACCAACACGACCGCGTTCAACATCGCCCTCCCGGCCATCTCGGTCTCCCTGGGGGCCGGCCAGGTCGAGCAGCAGTGGATGGTCTCGGCTTACAACCTGGTCTTCGGGGCGTTCATGCTGCTCGCGGGCTCTCTGGGCGACAGGTGGGGCGTCAAGCGGACGCTCCTGGTCGGCGCCAGCGCTTTCGCGGCCGCTTCCGCTGCGGGCGTTCTCGCGACGAGTTCCGTGACCACTATCGCCGCACGGGGAGTCATGGGGTTCGGCGCGGGCTTCTCCATCACTATGACGCTCGCCCTCATCACACGGCTGTTCGAGTCCGACGGGCAAGTCCTCGCCCTCACGATGAACGCCGTCGCGATGACCCTCGGTGCCCCCTTCGGCCTGGTGCTCGGCGGCCTGCTCGTCAACTTCGCCGACTGGCGTGCCATCTTCGTGTTCGACCTGGTGGCCTTCCTTATCGTCCTGCTCCTCGACATCCTCCTGCTTCCCGGCGACCGCAGCCAGTCCGGTGGAGCCACCGGCGCCCGTGCCCGGCTGCCCCTCCTGTCGGCGCTGCTCGCCCTCGCGGGCCTAGCCCTGGTTTCGGCCGGTCTCATCAACGCGCAGATCTCCGCCGCTTCACCGGACTCCTGGGGCCCGATGGTGGCGGGGGCGCTGGTGATCGCGGTGTTCGTCCGCCGTGACACCCGGTCGTCGAACCCGCTGGCCGAACTCGGCCTGCTGCGCATCCCCTCCTTCGCCGCCGCCTCGTTGTCCCTGCTCGCACTCAACGTCGCGATTTCGGGCATTATGTTCGTGCTTCCCGCCTATGTCGAGACCGCGCTGGGCAACAGCGCACTGGTGGGGGCGCTCATGCTCATGCCCATGGTCGTCGCCGCAATGGTGGGCGCTGCCATCACCAGGAAGGTCTCGGACCGGTTGGGGAAGAGGCGCGCCTGCGTGGCCAGCCTCGTCCTCATCGCCCTCGGGCTGGCCGTCATGGCCGCGTCGACGGCGGTCGCGGGATACCCTCTCATGGTCGTGGGCCAGTGCGCCTGCGGCCTGGGCATGGCAATGGGACTACCCGTCATGCAGGGGTGGGCGATGGAGCGCGTTCCGGACCGACGAAGAGGTGGCGGATCCGCGCTCGTCTCCACCTTCCAACAGCTGGGGTGCCTCATCGGGATCGGGGCCCTCGGATCGCTCGTCGGCTCGTCGTACACAGCGGCGTGCCGGGGAACCGCCGCCGAGGGTTTCGCGTCCATTTCCCTCGCGTTCGAGGCCGCCGACGCGCAAAGCGCCTCGCAGGCCCATGCGGTGCGGGCGGCCGCGAGCAGCGCCTACGCACATGCGGTCCTCGTGGCGTTCTGCGCGGCGGCGGTGGTGCTCCTGCTGATCGCGGCGCTCGCCGTATTCGGATCGAGATCCGAGGCGGGGGAGCGGTGAGAGGGCCAGCCGACAACCCGGGAGAGGAACACGTGGGCAGTGGGACCTTTGAACAGAAGGGAGGGCGCCGACTGGCCCAAGGAGTGCTCGTCGCAGCCGTTCTGCTGTACGCGGCCGTCCGGATCGGCTTCTTGTGCTTCAGCCTTCAGATGGCGTCGGCGGCCTCCTTGCGCCAAGCCGTCGACCAGTGCAGCGGCCTGCTCATGGCCATGGACGAATCGCTCGTGCTCTCAGCCGTCCTGGGCGGGTGGGCCTTCTACAACGCGTGCCGATCGCGCGTCCGCAGTGGGAGGGCGCTGACCGGGCTCGCTGTGGCGAGCTTCGCGCTGATGCTGATCGCATGGGTGGTGATCGTGCTCGGGACCGGCAGGCTCGTCTATCCCGTCAATGGGCTGCCCGTCATCGCCGACGACGGCCTCCAGGCGGCTGTGGCCGAGATATACGGGGCGTGGCACCTGTGCGACATCATGCTCGGGGTGCTCATGATCTCCTGGGCCGGATCCTCCTGCCGCCCCCTGTGGAAGTGCAGCGGGGCGGCCATCGGGCTGGCGCAGATCCTCAGCACCTACTTCGGGCAACCCGTGAAGCCGGTCCCCATGCTGATGGCGATCGCACTATCGACGGCATGGATGCTGATGCGCGGCGTTTCCAGCAATAACGGCCTCGAAAGCGAGTGCTGGAATGGGTGAACGCCAACGCCGCGGGGGAGGGGCGGCTGTTCCTGCCCGAGCCCTGCACGTGGCGGACCTACGGCGACATGAACGCCGGTTTCTGGCTCAAGCACCAGGCGACTCCCCTGGACGGCGCCCGCGGGTTGCTGGCAGAGTCCCACAACGTGGTCATGGCCCTGGCGGAGGGGTTCTCCGACGAGGAACTGTTCCACAAGGGACGATTCGACTGGACGGGGAGGACGACGCTGGGCTCCTACCTTCGTGAGCGCCACGAGCTCCCATTACGGCTGGGCGCTCAAAAAACTGCGCGCCCACAGGAGGAACTGCGAACGGCCCGGTGGTCCGAAATACGTCTGAGTCTCGGGCGGATCCGGGGTCTTTCCGGGTGCGTGGTCCGAAATGCGTCTGAGTCTCGGGCGGATCCGGGGTCTTTCCGGGTGCGTGGTCCAAAATGCGTCTGAGTCTGCCCGAATTCGCCTGGATCCGGCCAAATCCGTCGAACTGAGACGCATTTTGGACCACCCCCGCGCTGGGCCCTCCGAAAACAGCGAAACCCAGACGCATTTTGGACCACGACGGCGCCCTGGGGAGGGCGGGTAAGGGAGACATACTGGCCTGAATGCACCCACCCAGCGCGGAAGACGCCCGTGGCGCCACAGTTCGGAGCCCGCAGCGCGAAAGCCACTCGTGACAGTGCACTCGGATCCCGTAGCAGGAGGGACGTCGAGGTCGAGTACCGCAGTGGCACGCATCGGGGTGGGCAACGGCCTATCGGGGCAGGTGATCTCCCATTGGGGTAGGCAACTCGGCACGCCCGCGCGCATCCTGTCCTCCGTCGGGGCAGGAAACCGCCCATTGGGGTAGGCAATTCGCCTGCCCCAATGCACAGTTGCCTACCCCAATGCCCGGGCACAAGCCCCCAAGGGATCAAGACCACCGCGAGGACCGCGCCATCGCCTGCCTCAATGCCCGGGCCCGCGGCGCGGCAGTGCCCACGGTGCTCAGGAATACCCGTCCCCCGCACCATCGCGCGGTTCTTCCGCCATCACGGAGAAACCGCTGCTGTTGACGACGGCCGCCTGGGAGTTGTCCAAGGGCACCAGGTCGAGCTCGCCCCCGTAGATCCTGATCATCTCAGCGGTCGCCTCGACGAAGGGGAACTCGCCGTTGTGGGGAAGCACATACCAGTCGACCAGTCCCATGCCGGAGCAGTCGTCGAGCCCGGGGGCGGCCGCCTCATCGTCCATGATCCGGCAGTACCCGATGTCCGGGGAGGCGATTACCGCGCCTGCGGACTCCCCGATGTAGGGCATGCCTTTTCGCGCCCTTTCGGCGATGAGGCCGACGAGCCCCTTCCTCCTCAACTCCTGAAGGAGGAAGAAGGTGTTCCCGCCGGACACGCACAGGCAATCGCACTCCAGGACCGCCTGCTCGGCCTCGTCGCGGGGAGCCTCGGACACGTCGAGGATCCGCAGGCCGTAACCCATTTCCCGCAGGGCCGCCATCCCCTCGTCGACGTATCCCCGGTACTCCTCCACGTTGGCGGCGGTGGGGACGAATACGATCTCCCTGGGCCCCGCCTTCGAGAGGAACTCGTCAGCAAGGCCCCTCGTGCCCGCCAGGTAGGATGTCAGGAACAGCCTCATCGAAGTCTCCGTCCTTATGGTCCATTGCTCAGGTCAACAATCGGCACCGCCCGCTTTGATCACGAACCCATCGTTGGCGCGCTCGCGCACTATGGGTACGTCCGCATCGCTGATGCGCCTTGTCACTGCGGGCGTTACCGCCCTCTTCCCGATGAGCGCAGCGTAATCAATCCCATGGAAGGCAAGCGGGTCGATCCCAGCACATGGATACGGCAACAGGTCCGAGCCCCGGGCCCACTCGGCTTCACCGGTGCGGAGGCGCCTGCGGGCGGTTCTCCGCCGCGCGCGTCAGGAACTGGTCGATGGCGGCGTTGACGAAGGCGGGGTCGTCGACGTTGGAGTTGTGCCCCGCGCCCTCGACCCAGGTGACGGGCACGCCCACGTCCTCAGCCCACGCCTCGTCGTAGGATTTGACGAACCCCGCCGCGTCCTCGGAGCCGCACACGATCATGAGCGGGCAGTCGATGTGGTACGCGCGGTCCTGCGCCACGGCTTCCGACAGTGCGCGGAAGCCGCCGCCGAGCAGGGAGCAGAGCTCCCGCCGCGAGTACTGGTCGAGCTGCTGGAGCATATTGCGCCTGCCGTGCTCGGTGGTCGAGCAGGCCCGTGCGATTCGGCTGCGCAGGAACCGCTCCGTTCCCCACAGCGAACACATTCCCTCCATGTGGCGCAGGATCCTCAAGTGCCACCTCTTGTAGTAGTGGCGCCGCATGGGCGAGGAGTCGATCGAGACCAAGGCGCGCGCTGTTCTGGGGTGCAGGTCGATGAGGGCCTGCGCGATGTAGCCGCCGAGCGACTGCCCGATGAGGACAGGGCGCTCCGCACCGGCCTCGCCGAGGACGGCGTGGAGCGCTTCTGCCATTTCTTCGAGCGACGGATGGTGCCCCCACGGGCGCGAGAGGCCGTGGGCGGGAGCGTCCCAGGCGATCAGGTTCCACCGCCCCGCGAAGTGGGCGTACTGCGGGTTGAACAGGCGGTGGTCGGCGGACAGTCCCGGCAGGAACACCATCCACCCCCGTGCGCAGTCCGGGGAGGCGGTCGCCCAGTAGCGCACCACACCCCCCTTGACGGCGAGCCCCCGCGCCGTCATGCCCGCTGCGGCCACGGGTTCGACGCCGCCCGGGTGAGGGGCGCAGCAGAGGCGGATCAGATCCTCTGGAACAGTGCTCATAGTGAGTCCTCCTCGGCGAGGGCCGACCGCCAGCGATCGATGACCACAGCGAAATCGTGCTCGATCTCGTCGACGTCGATGCCGCCCGCCCGGTACCGCTGCGCCATGTACCCCTCCGAGAGCAGGACGAAGTCGGCGTAGACGTCCCGGGCGCTCACGCCGTCGCGCAGTCCGCGGTCTTCGAGGCGGGCAACGGCGGCCTCAGCAGATGCCAGCGCCGCGCCAACACGCGGACTGATGGCCGCCCTCACGTCCGGATGCTCCTCGTAGTACGCCCTCGTCGCAAACGCGAAGAGCAGGGGATGGGTGCGCATCACCCGGCACTTCGCTTCCGTGGCGCGCCAGAGCGCCTCAAACAGGTCGTCCGCCTCGAGCGCGCCGGACTCCTGAGTCGAACGGGAGATGCGCTCCACGGCGGTGTCCCAGAGATAAAGGTAGAGTCCGAGTTTGTTCCCGAAGTAGTGGAAAAGCAAAGATTTGGACACGTTGCCCGCGGCGGCCACCTCCGACATGGGCGCCTTGGCGTAGGGGTATCGCGAGAACACCTCGAACCCCGCGTTGACCATCGCCCGGCGCCGTGGGCCGGGCAACTCGAGAAAACGATCGTTCACGACAACTCCTGTCCATTGACCGGATCGGTTCATCCAGGAGCATCGTAAGACCGTTGACCGAACGGCGGAAGGGGTCGCGCCGGATCCGGGTAGCCCTGGGGTCCGGGGCGACGAGGCGGTGCGCCGGAGGAGGGGAACGCGCCGGAACCGGGTGGTACCGGCGCGGGCACTGCCCGTAGCGCATCCGCGTCACCCCAGGAGGAACTCGTGCTCGCGCCTGATCAGGCCGTCTTCGAAGTCGAACACCTCGAAGGACCTCTTCCCGGAGTCATTGACCAGCAGGACGACGACGCGGCTTCCGCGGGCCGCCTCGTGCGCCTCCTCCACGCGGAAGCGCGCGTCGGACCCGGCGTAGGCGTCCTGGATGGTCCGCATGTACTCCTCGACTCCGCGGATCGTCCTGTCCCCCTCGCCGTGCAGGTGCCACACCACGTCCTCGTGCAAGAAGGTCCTGTACGCCTCCCAGTCCCTGTCGTTCTCGGCCTGGAAGAAGCGGGCGAGTGTTTCCACCGCGTTCACGGGAGCCTCCTCGAAGCTGGGGTCACGGGAGCCTCCTCGACGCTGGGGTCACGGGAACCCCTCCAAGGTCCGCGTTCACGGACTCTCCCTCAAGACCGGATCCACCGGTGCCCTCCTCTCAGAGGTCGACGTGCTGGCGGGCGGAGAACCCGCGTTCCTTGAGCCTGCCGCTGACGTAGTCGTAGCGCGTGGGGGTCACCTTGATGATGTTCATGACGAAGGGCAGCTGGCGCAGCCGTTCCACCGGGATGCCGCGCAACCGGCAAGCGCGCTCGTACTCCGTGCCGAAGGGCTCGAGCACCTCGGCCGTGCCCGTCACCTGCAATCCGGCGAGCGTGTCGAAGGAGATGTCGTCGTCGTGGACCGCCAGGCACACGTTGCTGTTCTCCCGCAACGCCCGGAACTTCAGGCCGCCCTCACTGACGATCCAGAAAGCCCCCTCGGCGTGGACGTACTCGACGGTCGTGTTGCGCACGATCCCGGCCCCCGCCGTGGCCAGCGCGCAGATCTTGTGGCGGCCGAGGAACTCCTCGATCTCGGCGATCAGCTCGCCCTCGGGCATGCGCACCTCGTCGGCCTCCTGGTCGAGCCAGCGGTTCGCCGCCGCCTCCCAGTCGATTGCGCTTCCATCCATGGGTCCTCTCCCTTCGGGGTCGGGGTCCGCGCCGCACGGTGCCCTCCCCACCAGCATAGGTCCGGGCAGTGCGCCTGTGGGCTGATCGACGGGGCCGCACCGCCGTTTCTGGGAGCGCCCGTCCGCCGGGGCGAGGCGTTAAAGGCGGCGGGGCCGCACCGCCGTTTCTGGGAGCGCTGAGCGGTCCGCCGTGGTCGAGGCGTGCGGGGCGGCGGGGCTGGACCTCCGCGCCGGGGTGCGCCGACCGCTCCGTTCGGCGAGGCGCCAGCGACAGCGGTGCCGTTCCCACGTATCCGGGCCCGCCCGCCCAGCCCGGCGCAGGACCTGGGACCTCCGCGCCTTGAAAGACGGAGCCCGACGGTGTTCCCTGTGAACAGTCCGATCCGAAGACCCGAAAGAGGTGGCCGCCGTGCCCGAGCTGAACGAGCTGTCGAAAACGCTCTACATTCCACTCGTGGGGCGCATCTACGCGTCAAGGCACTACCCGTCGATGATCCACGATCCCAAGGCCATCGGCCTGGAGTCCTCCCTTCCTGCGGATGCGGCGACGATGAACCGCGGGCAGAACGAGTACACCATGGTTGCGAGCGTCGCGCGCTCGGTCAACATGGACCGCCGGATACGGCAGTTTCTCGCGGTGCACCCCGACGCGGCGGTCATCAGCGTCGGATGCGGGCTGGAGACGACGTACTGGCGCTGCGACAATGGGCGTGCCCTCTGGTTCGAACTCGACCTGCCCGAGGTCATCAACGTGCGAGGCGAACTCCTCTCGCCCGGCCAGCGGCAGGTCCTGATCCCGGGCGATATGTTCGACTACTCGTGGATCGAGCGGGTGAAGGAGTACGGCGAGCGGCCCACCATCGTCGTCGTCTCGGGAGTCTTCTACTACTTCGAGGAGGAAAGAGTCATCGACTTCATCAACCACCTCGCCGCCTTTGAAGCCGTGCGAGTGGTCTTCGACTCGACCTCCTCGAAGGGGCTGAAGCTCTCGCAGGCGTACGTCAAGCGCATGAAGAACGGCTCGACCATGCACTTCTCGGTCGACGACCCCCGTCAGTTCGTCGGCAGGCTCACAGGCGGGGCGCGCCTCGTTGAACACGTGCCCTACTACCGCGACATTGAGCGACGAGGAGTGGGGCTTATCCCCCGGGCGTACATGCGCGTCTCCGACATGTTCCACATGGTGTCCATGACGATCATTGACATGGGGCGTCCATGAGGGGTACGGCCCTCCGGGCCACCAGGGGTCTCGGGCGTGTGGTCGGATCAGGCCGACAGGCGCGCCGCGGGGAGCCCACTACGTCGCGAGGAACCCTGCTACCAGGGGGACAAGGAGTCCGATGATGAGGTACGCCGAGACGGTGGTATTGAAGGGCGGGGCGGAGCTCCTCGTGAGGAACGCCGTCGCGTCGGACGCCCGGGCGCTGCGCGAGACCGTGCGCCGCACGCATTCGGAGACCGACTACCTGCTGTCCTACCCGGACGAGCAGGGCGCCGACGAGGAGCAGGAGGCGCGCCTCCTGGAGGGGACGGAAGGCAGTGGCAACGAGGTCGAGCTCGTCGCCATCGTCGACGGGCGGATCGTGGGAACCGCAGGAGTCACAGTGGTGGGAGGCAGGCGCAAGGTGGGGCACCGGGCGCGTTTCGGGATCAGCGTGCTGAAGGAGCAGTGGGGGATGGGGATCGGCCGGGTGCTGATGGAGGCGTGCGTCGACTGCGCCCGGCGGGCGGGCTACGCCCAGCTCGAGCTCGAAGTGGTGGCGGACAACGAACGGGCGGTGTCCCTTTACCGGCGCGCGGGGTTCGAGGAGTACGGGCGCAACCCCCGTGGCTACCGGTCCTCGTCCACGGGGTTCCAGGAGCTCGTTCACATGAGGCTCGAACTGTAGCGCCCCGAAGGCGGTCCCGGCCCTTCGGGGCGCCGAGGGCTCACAGTTCGGCGCGCACCCGCTCCACCAGGTCCGCCAGCGCGTCGCGGTCCTCCACATCGACCAGGCGCATGGGCTTCGCCCCGGGGTAGGGGCTGCACTGGGCCGTCAGGGCGGCGGACGAGGCGGGAGTCTCCTTGAGCAGGAACCGGTCGTCGTAGACTCCCCCGAACAGCGTGCCGCGCGCGTAGAGCAGGTATTCGCCCATCATCGCGCGGTGGGTGACGCCTTCGACCCGTCCGAGCAGGTCGAGGACGTGGGCCAGGTACTCCGGTGTCGATGCCATGACAACTCCTGCCTCTCAGACGGCTTTGATCGGATGGCGCACGACGGTCCGCAGTTTCTCGGGCGCGACCTTGCGGGCGTCGCCCAGGTAGATCTCGTGGTGGTGGCGCTCGTCGGTGATGTCGAGCGCGTAGCCCTGGGCCTCCATGTGCGCGTGCATGGCCTCGACGGTCGCGGGCTCGTCGTCGTATGGGCCCACGTGCATGCACTGCACGCACAGGCCCTCGTCGTAGGGCAGGAACTCGACCTCGCTGAAGTCGCCGCCCTTCTTCGAGGCCGCCTCGGCCTTCGCCCACTCCACTTCCTGCGCCGTCGCGAAGTCGGGGAGGCGGATGAGGGAGATCCAGTCGAAGTCCTCCTTGTGGGCGTAATCCACATCGTGCAGGTCCTGCTGCCACCAGAAGCCCTCCAGGGGCGGCACCACGAAGTCGAAGTACCCGTCGATGCGGTGGGTGCCCTTCTTCGACATCTTGATGGCGTAGGCGACGCCGTAGAGCAGTTCGATGGCGCGCTTGTACGCGCCGCCCTCGGCGTTGGGGTCGCCGTGCCCGCGCACCGCCAGGTAGTTCATCGGCGGCACCGTGACGATGCCGGGCCGCTTCGGCGGCACGTAGAGCTCCTTGTGCTCCTTCTTGAAGTCGAAGGCCATGACTGCTCTCCTCCTGCGTCGGTCGGGGTGCCGGGGCGTCATCGGGGCGCTGGTCCGCGGGGTCGGCCGCTGTGGCGCCTTGGGGGCGCTGGTCCGCCGGGTCGGCGCGGCGCCGCCCGCCGGGGCTCCGGGGTTCCTCGGGTCGGACCGCAGCCCCTCCATCCTACCGGCCCCGTTCCCACTCCACGTAGTCCGCCGGGAGCAGGTACTTGTGCTCCCACACGCCGTCCGCGGAGGGGCAGTACTCGGTGATCGGACAGCCCGTGAAGAGGTCGTCGGCGAGGGCGAGGACCACGTCCGCCAGCTCCAAGCGCTCTGTGTAGCGCCGCGGGATCCCCGCCAGGCCCAGGCGCGCGCCGACGATATTGCCCGCGATGGCCCCCGTTGAGTCGCTGTCCCCCGAATGGTTCACGGCCGAGACGACCGTCCCCTCGAAGTCGTCCTCGTGGCGCAGCGCGCACAGGAGCGCGATGGCGAGCGCCTCCTCGGCCACCCACCCCTCGCCCAGCTGGTGGATCGCCTCCACGTCCGGGGCGGTACCGTCCGCCAGGCGCAGCACGAGGCGCATCAGCTCCTGCAGTTCCCCCACCCGGCGCGCGCCCGGGTGCGCCTCGGGCAGGACGGCGAGCGCCTGCTCGCCGGCCCCGCGCACGGAGTCCGCCTCCCCGTGGGCGAGGGCGCTCACGATGTGGGCGAAGACCCCGGCGGGCAGCCACCCCAGTTCGTGGCCGTGCGTGAGCGCAGCCAACTGCGCCCCCAGGCGCTGCACGTCGGCGCCGTCGGCCCCCC
>ERZ772921.174-NODE-174-length-41058-cov-4.847231_pt1 | contig 41058 bp, 34 predicted proteins | sample MGYA00512117_ERZ772921 | MGnify/ENA primary metagenome ERZ772921 (study PRJEB29015, sample SAMEA2737944) | human oral metagenome | biome: human oral; feature: human-associated habitat; material: dental | place: China | collected 2150 ...
ATAACAAGAATTTTACAGCGTCTGCTCCTTCTTCTTTTAATCTTTTTGCAGACCAGTCAACAAGGCAATCTGGCAATCTTCCAACTGCATTCGCATCATATCCTGTTTTTTCATAAGCTAATAGCAATCCTGCATTTTTATCTCTAGCTTTTGCTGCATCCAATCCATATTCAGGATCTAATAAAATTGAAGAAGAATATTTTGTTAAATGTTTTGAAACTAATACTTTAAATTCTTTTATCTGTTCAGCTGTTGCTTCAGATTCTTGATGTTTATTTAACATTTTTTTCAAGGCACCTCTTTGGTCAATCGCTAGTGCCGATATAAATCCATTTTTATCACTTAAATTTTCTAAATATTTTCTTTTTTGTGCTGATAATTTCATTATTTTTTCCTCCGTTTTTTTATACTTTTTCACAAAGAGATTTTTCTTCCTTGCTCTATAAATATTTTTGTTAATTGCTTTTTATTTTTGAAATTATATTTCTAAAATTTCTACTTCATTAAATAATTTGTCATAATTTTCCAAATTTACAAATCCTGTCAATTTTTCCATTGCATTTAACATTCCTAACGTATTAGCCTTCTTCAATAAATTTTCATCACTTGCATTTTCATAAATTGCCGATGTTATTCCTGCAACAGTTGAATCTCCAGAACCTACAGGATTTACAACTTTTATGTTAGGCACATTTACTTTATAAAATTTATCATTGTGTTTCGCAAAAGCTCCATCTGCTCCGAGCGAAACGATTATCCACTCAATTTTTTCAAATAATTTATCTTTTAAAACTTTTTTTAATTCATCTGGATTTTTAGATACGTCTTTTCCAATTAATTGTGATAACTCTTCTGTATTAGGTTTTATTACTTTTGGTTTATATTTATTTTTTAAAACTTCTAACAATGCTTTTCCAGAACAGTCCAATACAACTGATTTTTTATACTTTTCACAAATTCCAATCATTTTTGAATAATAGTTGATTTCCAATCCATCTGGTAAACTTCCTGAAATAGCGATAATTTTAATTTCTTTACTCTTCACTAATTTCTCAAAATGCTCCAAAAAATTATCACTTTCAGATTTTGTTATAGTCGGTCCTTTTTCTAAAATTTCAGTTTGATTTCCCTCATGCAAAATTGCAATACAATTTCTAGTTTCCCCTGAAATTTCAAAAAAATTATTTTTAATCCCTTTTTCTAATAACTTTTTTTGAATATCAGTTCCTAAAGCACCACCTATAAATCCTGTTGCAACAACTTCATCATTTAACTGTTTTAGCACTCTTGTAACATTTAACCCTTTTCCACCAGGTGTTTTGCTAACTTTAACTACTCTATTTACAGTATCTAAATTAAATTTCTCCAAGGGATATGAAATATCCACAGACGGATTCATCGTTACCGTCAAAATCATTTAACTAGCTCCTTTCTTAAAATCGAACTTAAGAAGAGAAAATATTATAAATTAACAGGTTTTTTTTAAGTCCGATTTTAAACTTCATTATATAATCAAAAAATTTTGAAAATAAACTTTAAATTTTTTTAGTCTTTATATTCCCCTCTGTCCCATTTTTCCAAAAATTCATCAAAGAAATCTTCATTTTTTTGTTCAGGGTTCACAGTTTCCACCGCTTTAATTTTTTCAATTAATTTTTCACTTTCTTCAGTTTTTTTGTATTTTGCTTTTATAAAGGCTTCCACGATATCAAATAGTAATAATTTTCCAGTTATTGCACCACCAAATCCAATTACATTTGCATTCAAATGTTCTTTTGCATAAAGTGCTGAAGTCATATCTCTTACTAGAGCTGAACGGATTCCTGGAACTTTATTTACACTATTATTAATTCCAACTCCTGTTCCACAAATACAAACACCCAAGTCAGCTTTTCCAGTTACTACAGCTTCTCCAACTCTTCTACCATAAATTGGATAATGTGTTCTTGTAAAATCATAAGTTCCACAATCTAAAACTTCATAACCTTTTGATTTCAAAAAATCCGATAATGCCATTTTCACATCGGTTACTATGTGATCACATCCAATTGCAATTTTCATATTTTTTCCCATCCTTCATCATTTTTTTATTATTTTTAAACTAAATAAACTAACACATCTTATTTAACATATCCACTCTAATTTGATGTCTTCCACCGTCATAAGGAGCGCTTAAAAAATCTTTTACGATATTTTTAGCAAGTCCTTTTCCAACAATTTCAGATCCTATTGTAATAATTCTAGAATTATTATGTCTTCTAGTCATATATGCTGATCTTTCATCCGAAACTTCCGCCGCAATCATTCCTTTTATTTTCGTAGCGACCATAAAACTTCCCGCACCATACGCATCAAACACAATTCCTAAATTATCATCATCTGATAAAACTTCTTTTGCCACTGCACAAGTTGTATCTACAAAGTCTTTATCCTCTGACTTATCAACTACATCATATCCATTTTCCAGCAAATAATTTTTAATATAATCTTTTAATTCATTACCATCCACATCAGAACCTAATATAACTTTCATTATTTTTCCTCCATTTTTTAATTCGTTTCACTACGTAGTTACAAATTTTCAAATAATATATTATTTATCTTACAATTGAAATATACCCTCAAAATACTGAAATTACAATACATCAAACTATCTAAAAATAATCACTGTTTAGTAAACAAACTTTTTTTGTCTTGATTTTATATTTATTAAAAAAATTATTTTAAGTAAACAAAGATATTTTTTTTGACTTAAAATTTAATATTTTTTATTGTATTTTTTAAATAAAATATAAAGATATAACTATTTTTTTCAAACTCCAAAATTATTTAAATTAATTTATGAATTAAAAAATGAGGACACTTTTTGTCCTCATCAAATGCTTCCACAGCTTTCTCTTTCGATTAATTCCACAGGCAAATAAACTTTTTTCCTGTAACTTCTGTTATGTTCTAACAGTTCCATAAGTACATTTATTGTTTCTTGTGCAATAATTTTAGTATCTATTCTAAGTGTTGTTAAAGGAGGTATCATATATTGAGAAATTTTTAAATTATGTTCTCTTATTGCTTTATAAGCACCCATTGCAATCGAATCATTTGCACAAAATATCGCAGTTGGCCTATCTTTCAGTTTTAGTATTTCCTTCATCATTTCATATCCTGATTCAGGCGAAAATTCATCTACTTTTACAAATCTTTCATCATACAATTCAAGTTCCTTCATAATTTCAATAAAATACTTCTCCCGAAAATCTACAAGATTTCTAACAATCTGATTTCTTCCCACTAACAGTCCAATTTTTTTATGTCCTAATTTCAGTAAATAATCAATTACAATTTTTACCGAATGTTTCATATCAAATTTTATATAATCAATGGAATTATCAAAATTATAAGCATCCACACAAATAATATTATCATTCAATGACTTTAAAAAATCCAACTGGCTTCTTTTTATTTCTCCAATCACAATAATTGCATTGCAAACAATAAAATTCATTAAAATTTCCTCATTTTTTTCAAACATCTGCAACTCAAAAACCTTGCTTTTTATCCCCTTTTTTTTCAATGCATATTCCAAATCTAGCCGTAATGACACAAAATATGGATCTTCGCTTTCTATCTTTTCATCAAATGACTTTATAATTGAAACATTTGACTGTGCATTTTTTCTTTTTGTATTTTTTTTCTTGTAGTTTAACTTCTTAACCGCTTCCAATACTTTCTGTTTTGTTTCCCGCGTTACACCAAAATATTCATCATTATTTAAAATTCTGGAAACAGTAGCAATAGAAACTCCCGCATACTTTGCAACATCTCTAATTGTAGACATTTTTTTCCTCTCTTTGAAAACTTAAAATTTACTTTTTTATACTATACTTTTCTTAATGTTTGATTTGTTTTATGATATAATTTTTTAGTTTTTTTAGTAAAATTATAAAAATTTTTACTAAACTTTTTTTTAATGCAAATTTTTCAATTTTATAAATCATTTAATAATTTAATAAAAAAAATTTTATAATAACTATAACTCAATTTTTTAATTTTATTTCAAAATATTACTGAAAATTTTACAAAAATATGGTAAAATACTGACATAGTAAAATCAGTTTAAAATCAAACTCAAAGTTGGAACTAAACTCTATATGCGTTTAATCTTTATCAATTTTATATTAGTGACATAGCTTGAAATTTGTCTTTAAAAATTTTACTATAAAAATTCAAAATTATTTATTTTAGGAGGAAAACAGATGAAAAAAATTATGAGAGGTGTACTGTTATTTGGTATGTTAGGAGGAATGCTTTTGTCTTGTGGAAATAAAAAAAGTAATAATTCTCAAGACGAAAAAAAAGATTCTCAAGTTAGTAAAAAGGTTTATAAAATTGGATTGTCACAAATTGTGGATCATCCAGCGTTAAATGCAGCAAAGCAAGGTTTTAAGGATGCTTTGGCAAAGGCTGGGATAAAGGCTGATTATGATGATAAAATTGCAAATAATGACATGAGTAATCAAACATTGATTATGCAGCAGTTTGCAGCAGATAAGAAAGATTTGGTATTTGCGGTTACGACACCGACAGCACAGGCGGCTAAAAATCAGGTTACAGGAGATATACCAGTTGTATTTGCATCAGTTACAGATCCAAAAAGTGCAGGACTTGAAGGAATTTCCAATGTTACAGGGACAAGCGGAGCGGCACCAGTAAATGAAAACTTGAAATTAATGAGAGAATTATTACCAGAAGCTAAAAAAATAGGAATAATTTATAATTCATCTGAACAAAATTCAGTTTCTGAAGTAAATAATTTGAAAAAACTCGCAGGACAATATGGATTTACAGTAGTTGAAAAAGCTGTTACAAACGGAACGGAAATGGTTGCAGCGGCAAACTTGATAGCAAAAGATATTGATATTTATTACGCTATTCAAGACAATACAGTGGCATCATACTTCGCAGCATTGCTAGATGTATTTAATAAATCAAAAATCCCTGTTTTAGCCACAAATGACGTTTACTCAAATGCAGGAGGGCTAATTTCACAAGGAACTACAGATTACAATATCGGTTACCGTTCTGGAGAAATCGCAGCAGAAATTTTACTAAAAGGTAAAAAACCAAGTGAGATTCCAATAGAAACAGTTAAAAACCTGCAAATTGAAATTAACAAGCAAAATATGCAATTATTAGGAATAAAAATACCAGATAGTATTTTAAAACAGGCTAAAATGGTAGAAACTAAAAAATAATTTACATTTATAAATTTAAAACAAATAAAAAACTGGAGCTTCAAAAATTTATGAAACTTCAGTTTATTTTTTTAAATAAAGTGTTGTTGATGAGTCAACTAGATTAATTTCAATTACTTCTTTTACAAGTTTCGGAAGATTTATTAAGACTGGAAAATCAGAAGGTATTGGTTTCCTAAACTTTAATGTATATTCGTTATCAATTGGAAAAATAATAGCTTTATTTTCTTTTGCTCGTATTGAATCTCTTAGATAAAAAAAATCTTTCAAAGCACTTCCTTTTTCTATCGAACAGCCCATAAGCCAATATTTTCTCTCAGGAATATTTTCAAAAATACACCTACTTTTTGTTTTATCCGAAATTAAAACTTTTCCAAAATCAGGCAAATCATCAGGAATACAATTTTTAAAAAGTCCTAAAAATGTAATTTCACTTTCATAATTTTCTGGATAAACTAAATTTACGCACAAAAAATTTTTAGTATTATTTTTACTTATTTTTAAACTTCTACCATAAGAAATTTCTTCTATTCCACTTGAATTTACATATTCTCTTTCTCTTATAATTTTATAAAATTCTTTTATAGTTTTTTTATAATTTGATGGTGAAATTCCAGTATATTTTTTAAAAATATTTGAAAAAGTACCTGAACTATTGTAACCTGTCCTTATTTGAGAAGTGATAATATCCTCATTCTCGTTAATTATTATATCCAAAGCTTTTTCAATTTTTAGAAATGAAAGAAAACGACTTGCCGAAAATCCTGTTTTTCTCTTAAATTTTTTACTAAATTCAAATTTACTGTACCCAAATTCTTTTGCTATACCTTCAACAGTACAATTTTTTTCAATATTTTTCCTCATATATTCGGCAATCTCTTTTATTTTCATTATCTAGATAAGTTGATGGGAAAATCTGGAAAAGAATTAGAAGAAGAAAGTAAAAAGATTTTTTCAGAAGTTATTTCGCGAAAATTAAATAGTTGTGATTTGAAATACAATGAAGAAACATTTGATGTTATCTATACAAAAAAAGGTAATACTTGGGAAATAAGCCCTGAAAAAAATGAAAAACTTCTAAAAGCACTAACATTAGGTATACAAATGTAACATTCTTATAAAAAATAAAAAAAGTCGCTATAAAATTTAAGATTTCAAATATAAAAGATAACTTGAATTTTATTTTTATAGCAATTTTTTTATAATTTAAAATAAAGTTTTAAATAATTTATTTTTATTCTTTTTCAAAACTATCAAGCCATTCGATAAGTTCCAAAAAATCTTCCACTTTTCTTATTTGCTGCAAATATCTTAAATCTATTATTTTTTCTGATTTTCTATGATAAAAAAATTCCACATCCCACAATTGTGTCTTTATAAAACCTTCTTTGGGAGTATATTTATAAAAATCATACTTTTCAATATTTGCTCTAAAATATTTCAATTTTGCAAAACAAAGCTGATATTTTCTAAAAACTATTTCTAAAATATTATTTTGTGAAATAAACTTATGTGAAAAATATAAGCGTTCTGGTGTATTATTTCTTCTAGTTATCCATTGCCTTCTAGAATTTATTTCCAAATTATATTTTTCAATAAATTTTATTTTTTCTTCTGACAACTCAGCTTTTAACTTTTCTTCCAGTTTTATATTATCCATAAAAATCACATCACTATTAATTTATATCAATATTTAATTTTTAGAATTTTCAAATTTCTTTCTATCATTAGCATTCAAATATTTTTTTCTAAGTCTAATAAAGTTAGGTGTAATTTCCACTAATTCGTCATTTTCAATATATTCAAGCGCAAGTTCCAGCGTAAATTCTTTTGGTGGTGCTAATTTTACAGCATCATCACTTCCAGCAGCCCTCATATTTGTAAGTTTTTTACCTTTACATACATTTACAACTAAGTCGTTTTCTCTTGAATGCTCTCCAACTATCATTCCCTCGTAAACCTCTACTCCTGGTCCTATAAATAGGATTCCACGTGGCTGTAAGTTATTTAATGAGTAACCTAGACTTGTTCCAGGCTCCATTGCGATTAAAACTCCTCTTCTTCGTCCTGTAACTTCTCCCTTGAAAGGTCCGTATTCAAAGAATGAGTGGTTTATAATTCCTGTTCCCCTTGTTTCCGTCAAGAATTCATTTCTAAATCCGATTAATCCACGTGATGGCACTTTAAATTCAAGTCTTGTATAGCCGTCGCTTCCTTGATTCATGTTTACCATCTCACCTTTTCTAAGTCCTAATTTTTCAATTACAACTCCTACAAACTCATCAGCAACATCGATAATTGCAAGTTCGATTGGCTCTAGTTTCTGTCCATTTTCTTCTTTAAAAATAACTTCAGGTTTTGAAACTGCCACTTCGTAACCTTCTCTTCTCATATTTTCAAGCAAAATAGATAATTGAAGCTCTCCTCTTCCTTTTACAATAAATGCATCTGGCGAATCTGTCATTTCAAGCCTCATACTCACGTTATGATTTACTTCCTTTTGCAATCTTTCCAAAATATTTCTCGAAGTTACAAATTTTCCATCTTGCCCTGCAAATGGCGAATCATTTACCATAAAAGTCATTGCAAGTGTTGGCTCATCAATATCAATTAATGGTAATGGCTTAGGATTTTCTTTACTTGCCACAGTTTCTCCTATATCAATTTGTTCAATTCCCGCAATTGTTACAATATCTCCAGCAAACGCTACTTCCATTTCAACTTTTTTAAGTCCGTCATATCCATAAATTCTAGTAACTTTACCATTTACCAAGTCACCATTTCTCTTAATCAATGTAATTTCCTGATTTTTTTCAATTTTTCCGTTATAGATTCTTCCAGTTCCTAATTTTCCTACATATTCGTCATATTCAGTATTTGTAACAAGCATTTGAAGTGGCTCATTCACATCTCCTTCAGGATCTTCCACATGCTCCATAATTTTATCATAAAGCGGTTTCATATCCTTATCTTCATCTTCCAGTTCCAATTTAGCAAATCCATTTTTTGCAGACGCATAAACTACTGGAAAATCAAGCTGAATATCATTTGCCCCTAAATCCACAAATAAGTCAAAAACAGAATCCACAACTGCATCAGGATCTGAATTTGGCCTGTCAATCTTATTAACTACTACAATTGGACGAAGTCCATGCTCTAACGCCTGTTTCAATACATATTTAGTCTGTGGCATAACACCTTCAAATGCATCAACCAGAAGTAAAACCGAATCTACCATTTTCAAGATTCTCTGTACTTCCCCACCAAAATCCGCATGGCCAGGAGTATCCACAATATTTATCTTATATCCATCATAATGAAATGAAGCATTTTTAGAAAAAATCGTAATTCCTCTTTCTCTCTCCAAATCATTACTATCCATAATTCTTTCATCTACTTTTTCATGTTCCCCAAATGTTCCTGCCTGTTTCAATAAAGCATCGACAAGAGTTGTTTTTCCGTGATCTACGTGTGCAATAATTGCAATATTTTTAATTTTGTTCATTTTTTGTTTTAACAAATTTATTTTTAATATAAGACTATTAATATAATGATTGAGGGGGAGTTTGGAATGTTGGAGATGAAAGTCCTAAAAAAAGCGGAATTGAAATTTAAGTTAGAACAAGTAACACCAATGATTCATTTTCAGGGTACTGAAAATGGTGCAGTAATAAGAGCAAGTGACTTAAAACCAAGATTTGATGCTTTTTTATCAAGATATACAAAAGATGAGTTAAAAGACTATGTATTACCTGTAAATAATGAGAATAAAGGGAACAGCAAAAAGGCTTTTGACTATAAAGTCAGAATAAATAATATAACACCTTCAAAAATTGATGCTGAACTTAAGGGAAAAACAAAAGAAATAAAAAAGAATGAAGAAATTGTTGAAAAAATTATAATTGAATACGGTGCCTGCTATGCCAAGTTAGAGCTAAGTTGGGAGACTGTATTTTATGAATCTATAGAGGTGACTTTTATTATAGCGGATAGAGGAAAAAACAAAAAACTAAGAGAAACTATTGAAAAGTATTTTCCGATATTTATATCGGTAAACAGCTTTGGTTTGAGAAATAATAAGGGCTATGGATATTTTAAGATAAAGGGTAAGGAACATTGTGATATAGTTAAAGATATCAAAGAATATAAAAAAATCGTCAATAATCAAAAAGTTGAAAGTATAGGAGTCTATAAAATAGGAATTGAAGTAGATAAAAATTATAAGGCTGAAAAAATAAAAGATACCTTGAATGAAATTAAGATTTTTCATCAAATTGTAAAATCAGGGTATAATTCTAAAAAGAAACATGGATTTAATTCCTATAATAATGAAAAAATCTACATTCCTTCATTGATGCTGAAAGAGTATAAGGAATTTTCACAAGATAAAAACAAAGAAAACATGACTTTTGAAAAGAAGGCGTTTAAATTGTTTTTAAAAAAAGAAGGCTATGATATCTCTAGTCTGACAAGAAAGGGGGGTGTTAAACCGGAAGAGGAATTTAAGGACATAGATGGTGAAGTGTATTATGTAAGGGGTCTTTTAGGGCTGGCGCCGTTCTACAGTTTTCGAGGAGTGACTTCAGAAAAAGATGACTTTGACGGATTTATAATTAAAATAAAAGGAAATAAGATAACGAGATTTGCGTCTCCAATTACATATATTCCTTTTCCTGCTCAGGGTTATTTTTTGATGCTTATTGATTATGAAAGAATAAATAGGTTTAGAAAACAGGCAGGAGAAGTTGATTTTGCTATAAAAAACGAAAATAAAAATAAACACTTTAAGGCAATTATACCAAATGAAGAAGAATACAGTATATCCCTAATTTTTAAAGAGGATGGTGTACTGAAGAAATTTTTAGATAAATATAACAATAATATTAAATGCATACCTAAATGTAAGGGTTTTAAATATGAGGGAGAACTTTAGGATAGAATAAGGCAGGTGGATAATGGCTAAAAAGTATATAGGTATTACTATTGGACCGATTGTAAAAACATTAATGTTGACAACTACTCCGGCAGGTTCATGGGGAGCAAGTTATATATTTTCATATTTCACAAAAAAACTGGTGGAAAAATTAAGGGGTTATATAGATAAGGAGAAATTTTTAGTACCGGCACAGAATGATGAAGTTGAAAAGATAGTAAGTGAATGTCCTTGGGCAGGTCTGTATCATGACAGAATTATTTTTGAAATAGAAAGTGAAGAGGGTATTTTAGAGAAGGTAAAGGGCTGTATTGATGAAGTTAAGGAAGAACTGGGTAAGGAATTAGCCAACAATCTGGAAAAAGAAAATCCTTCATTAAGTAAAAAAATAAAAGAGTATATAAAGAATTATATACAGGTTCATGCGGTACTAAAAGAGGTGGAAAAAAATCCTATAATCGAGCTTGGCAAGCCTTTAGATGTTTTGGAACTTCAGCAAGGCTATATTTCTAAGGAAGAAATCAACTATATTCTCAAGTTTCTGGAGAACAGAGATAGTTTGCAAGGTAAGAAGGGTGAAGACAGAAACAGTGTAATAAAGAACTCGTTTTTAATAAAAACCGGTTCTGATACTAAAACTAATCCCGATATCAGATGGCATTTTCTGGATGATAAAAAGGAAAATTCAATATTGACAATTGATGATATTGTTGGTGTCGGACAAACCGAAGTAAAGTCGAATGCTCAAAGAAAAAGATATTATGCTCTTGTCAATGCGGATGGAGATAATTTGGGTAAAGTTTTGTCAGCAATGAATGAAGAGTGTTCGAATGAAAAAGAATTGGCTGAACGAATAAAAGAATTCTCTACACAATGTTTTCGGTATGCCAAAGAAGCTTTTGAAATAGTTGAAAAGTACGGTGGTAAAATGATTTATGCGGGTGGAGATGACCTTTTGTTTATCGCTCCTGTGGTAAAGCCGGAAGAGGATAAGGATAATATTTTCAGCTTGTTAAAAAGCTTGGGAGAAGAATTTGCAAAATGCTTTGAGAAATTTTCTTTTATGGAAGATAATAATAAAAAGAAAATGGGTTTTTCAGCCGGTGTCATGCTTTGCTACTATAAATACCCTTTAAATGAAGCCTTAAGTGAAGTTTTAAATCAACTTCAAAATTCCAAAAAAGTTACCGAAAAAAATACTATAAGTGTTCATTTTGAAAAACACTCCGGAAAGCAGAGGAGTTTGCAATTTAAAGATTTTACAAATCATAGTATTTTTGGCAATGTTTTAGAATTACTTGATAAGCATACAAAATCAGAAACCGGTGTAGATTTTTTAAGGTCTGTAGGAAAAAAAATGGACTTGTACAAATCAGTATTTATAGAAGCCTTGAAAAAAAGCGATGAGAAAGATTTTTCGTATTTACATAGGGTTACAGAAAATCTTTTTGAAGAGTACCCCGGGATATTTAATGAAAATGATAGTGGTATTTCCGAGGAAGCTAAGTATATAGGACGAATTATTGAAATACTTGAAGAAATATATAAGGTCAACGATAAGAAAGAAGAGGAAAGTTTAAAAGAGATAGAAACAATTATCGGTTTGCTAAGTTTTTATAATGAAAAGGAGACGGAATAAATGGCTATATATAAAGTTTTATTTCAACCTCTAGGTGAATATTTCTTTGGAGCTGACGGCTCATTTCGTGAAGGATTGGAAAATGCGGAGTACTTTATTTCTTCAAGAGAATTTCCGAGTCAGACAACTATTTTCGGGATACTTCGCTATCTAAACCTGATACATAAAAAAGACTGGGAAGAATATTACGATGATGAACGCAAAGATAATGAAAAAGCTGTAGGACGCTACGGATTTTCTATGGAAGGAGCAATAGAAGAAAAGGATAAAGTTGCGGATTTCGGACTTATAAAGGGAATCAGCGCTGTATTTCTTAATGAAGACAATATAGAAGCCCAAATAAATAAAATTTATGTTTCTTTACCTAAAGATGCTTCTCATGAAAATAGTAGTGGGTATAGTTCTTTTATCAGTGATAGTAAGGAGATGGTTGAAACTATTAAAGGAAAAAAGCTGATACCTGATTATAATGCCAAAAAAGGCATAAAAAAGGGTTTTATCAGCATAGATAAAGGTATAAAAGCTGATGCTCATGCAGTAAGCGAGGAGGATTTAGAAATTATTGATTCTGTTTTTGAGTGTAGAGTAAAGGGGGCTATAAAGCTTAACAGAGATATAGAAGATGAAAAAAATAAAGAACCTATAAGTTCTTTGTTTAAAAAGAAATATGTTAAGTTGAAACAAGATCCGGGAAAGAAGGAATATAGTTTCGGAGTATATGCGGAAATAGAAGGTGATGATGTAGAAAAAAAACTTACAGGAATAGCAGGTATGGGCTTGGGCAGTACTCCATTTAAAGTGACGGCAAAGAGGATAAGTGATTGCGAGAAAACCGAGAGATTACAGGATGATTTGGTGTTAAATGTTAGTAGGATTTTTGAAAAACATACTCAAAAAGAAAATATAATTTACTGTATCTCGACATGCTTTATTGAAAAACCTCAGGAAATTTTAGATAAATGTTTATTTTCATCAATAGAAACTATATCTAACCGCCAACTTGTAAGTAAAGACGGTTATAAATGGAAAAAAGAACAAACTCTTTATACCATGTTGGATGCCGGAAGCATACTTATAGCAGAAGGTGAAAATAAAGATGAAATCAGATCGGATTTGGAGTTTAAGGGCTTAAAACAAATAGGTTATAATCATTATTATATAGGAGGTAAAGTATAGTGAAAGCGTCAATTTTTGAAGTAAAGTGCATTACGAATTTACATATCGGTACAAGCGGAAATGCTTATGGGGTAATAAAAAACGAGGTGGAAAAGGACGCGGTTTTAAATACACCGATGCTGCCGGCATCAGGTATCAAAGGAGCCTTGAGAGACTATTGGAGGCAGAATGAAAAAGAAGATGAAGTGGAAATATTCGGAACGGATACTAAAGAAAGGGATAAGATAAAAAAAGGCAAATGTAAGTTCTTAAATGCCCAATTAATATTTAGACCTATGAGAGTATCATTTGGAGATTATGCTTATTGTCTGGTTACCACACCGGATTTAATAATTACCATGCTTGCCACATTCAATGCTTTCGGTATTAAGAAGTACAGAGGAATAAGTACAGAAACTTATAGTAAAAAAGATATTTTTAGCAGTATTCTTGAAGAATGTAAGGGGGATATTGCAGGTATTGTTTATTATCCGAACGGACATATAGAAGAGATTGAAGGTTATTGCGTTAAAACAGTTGGAAATGAAGATGCTAAAAAGAAGGAAATAGAAGAAATTTACGATATGCTGTTTGAGTTATCGGAAGGAGTGCCGGTTGCTATAATGAGATCGGATATTTTTAAAACTATTGATTTACCTATTGTGGCAAGAAACCACTTGGTTGACGGAAAAAGCAACAACTTATGGTATGAGGAAATAGTTCCGCATCAAAGTAGATTTTATTTTATGACAATATGGGAAGCCGGAGATGATCAGTTATATGAGGTCTTGAAAAAAGAAATTTGCAAAACACCTGTGTCATTTGGCGGAAATAATTCGGTAGGAAACGGATATTGCAGTATAGAAGAAATAAAAACTGAAGAGGAAGTGCACAATGGAAAATAAAAGAAAAATTGATGAGTATATCCCCAAAGCAATTAATGCTTTAAATTCAGTACACAAAGAAAACAAAACAATAGTTGAAAATGGCAAGATTAATAAAACTTTTTCAGGTCAGATAGCAACTTTTGCGGTTGCCGTATCAACAAGCAGTTTGCTTTCGGCTGTAGCATTTTTTTCAGACAACGGGTCTTCAAGTGTAGAGCGTTCTTTGTTGATGGATGCGATTTATAAAGTTATAAAAAATGATGAAAGCACTGATAAAACAAAACAATATCCTAATAATGCAGAAAATAGAAAACTGCTGGAATATGTTAAAAGGAAATATGAGGAATACGAAAAAAGTAAAAATAGACTTGCTTACAATAGAGTAAAAGAAGATATATTAAATGCAGCTATTGCTGTAAAACTTGCAATGAATTTTTATGAACTTATTGATGACTCTGATAAAGGAAAACAGTAAATGGGTGGAGAATATAAAGATAGTAAAAGGAATGGTAAAGAATTTGTAAATTTGGGCTATGCTTTTCAATCTCGAGATTATTACAAGAGTAAAGACGGATTTTGTAATAGTAGGAATAATATAGCGAATATTATCAATTATAAGCTTAAAGGTAATATAGTAAAATTTATTGAAAACAGAAAAAAAGAAATGCAGGATTTATCCGCTAAGGTAAGTGACGGTTCAAGTGTGTACTCATTTACAGCAAAGACCATGTATCCGGGACTGCTTATAGGGATGTCCAATCCGACAGCAAACACTGTACAGGAAAGTGACAATAATAAGAATAATAAGAATAAAGACTTTAAGACAGGCTTTACCTTTGATTATACCAGCGGCTTGCCATATATTCCGGGCTCATCTATAAAAGGAATTTTAAGAGATGCTGTGCGAAAATATCAGGAAGATGTAATGGAATATCTTAAAGAAGATTTAGAAAGCGATGATAAAATTGCCGATTTGGTTAAAGAGTTATTTGGAGATACGCAGGAGGATGAGGGATATTCTTATACGAATACCTCAAAAAGAGATGTCTTTTTGGATGCCATAATAGTAGAAGGGGATAATGGTAGGTATATATTAAAAGATGATTATATTACACCGCATTCGGAATTTGCAGATCCCGTACCTATACATATTTTAGCATTAAGACCGGATGTGAAAATAATGTTTTATTTTATTATAAGAAAAGATAAGATAGGAGGTTTGGACAGTAATAAAAGGTTTAATCTATACAAGAACTTACTGTTGGACTTAGGTGTTGGAGCAAGAACTAATATAGGCTATGGTAGTTTAGAGGAGGATTAAAAGTGATGGAAAAATGTAAGTCGGAAGATAAAGATACTAAGAAACCGTACAGTTATCATACTTTTCTTTTACCTTTTGAAATTAAAAATACAAAAAAAGATTTGTTTGAAGACAATTTGGAAAAATGTATTAATGAAGAGAATTGGAAAGAATTGGAGAAAAACAGTATATCTTCATTTGGTGCAGTACTGTTGTCTGAAGAAGACAAAGACAAAAAGAAGGCTTTAAGTGCTGTTAAGTATGCCCAAAAACAGTATTTTCATGAAAATGTAATGAGGGCAATACATAATGATGGAGAAGACAATATTGTAAGGGAGTATGAGTATAAATTCTCAAATGATAACAAATACATTGAATTAGAAACAAGTAGAGTGATAGAGAAAACTGATGATAAGAATTCTTCCGATAAAGAGAATGAAGCATTTAAATACACTTTAAAGGTATCCAATGTTCGGCTGAAAGTGTATAACACGGGGATTGGAATTTTGATTCTGGAATTATATAATGATGAATATAGGGACCTTAAGAGTGTAAAGGAAATTAATGAGTTGGCTCGTCGTATCAGCCTCCCTTTTATTGCCCAAGGAGAACAAGCGGGTGCCGAAAAAGGGAAAGCGGGCGAAAAGCCGTTTATGTTATGCGCCGAAAGGATTAGTTGGAACTTCTTAAAAGACTCCGACAAACTGAGTTATAATTTTAGAGAGAAAAGCAATTCGTTTTGGGATGCAGATAGCGAAAAAGATATATATGTGGTGGATTTTTTGAATGATATGCTTATTAGCTCTAAGTATAAGAATACTCATGAAGTAAAAACGTCTTTGGATGACAGAATGTTTACATGCTGTATAATTCAAAACAACAGTTTGAGCGAATCATATACTTTGGATTATATTAAAGAAGCGGAGAATGTTTCAGATGAATATAATAAATTATCTGAAAGCTTGTATGAGTATATTTATATAGACAAAGAGAAAGTCTGTACTGCGCCTACCTTCAGTTTTAGAAAAAATATATTAAATGAGTCAATGTATCATCGTTGGACTGAATTCGGAACTGTATATGGTGCATCACATACTTCCTTGGTGGCTATAACAGGAGAGGGACTGGATGATATAATCATCAGACCTTTCCTGACTCAGTATGTGGAGATTTCGATTTTGGCTTTAGTACAAAGAGCCTCTATACTGAGTTTTCAAAGGAAAAGCAGTGGGGATTTAAGTGATGGTAAAATTAAAAAACTGCAGGCAAAGTATATAAATTATAGAAATCAGTTACACTTTTTTGAAGTAAGTTCACAGGAACAGGGAATAGAGTTATATGAACTGGTAAGAAAGCAACTTTATGTGGAAAAGGAAGTAGAGTCTTTAGAGAAAAACTTACAGATTTTGTATGAAAAATCCAATGTAGACAGAACACAGAAACTTTCAATATTAGGATTTGTTTTTTCTTGTATATCGGTTGTGGCAACTGTGTTCAGTATAGCATCGTATTATAATGCAGATAAAAACTGTCACCCTTTGCTTAAAAGTTTATTGGGATATCCTATATGTTGTTCTATAGTTATTATTATTATATTACTTATTCCATTATATTTTAATGCAATTAAAAAAATGCCTTGTAAATTAATAAATAAAATCAAATAAATATTTCATATGAAGTGATCTTACTATAAGGGTAAGAAGATGTAGCCTTATATAGTAAAATCAATTTTATATAAGCAGGTTAATACTTATAGGCTAAAGTTAAAGTAATATATAACTATACTTCTGCAAATGAAAAAACTAAAACTTAAAAAGTTTCAAATTGTATTAAAAAACACACAGACTTTTATATCGATGCTTAAAAAAATAATAAGAAAATCTAAATATAATAAATCTAAGTAGTAGAATATTAATAAACAGTATGTTTGACTGAAGGAATATCATTTTATAAATAAACTAATTTTTATATACATATTTAAGATTTTATGATACAATGTTTACTGACATAAAATATTAATTAATAAGAAATGAAAGACAAGGCAGTGTTAAGTATTTTATGAGGGATTTACAGTTATAGTGAGTAGGTATTTTAAGACACAAGAACAGTAATAGAGAAATAAACAATAGTTTTTTTGCCTGAAGATTGTGTCTACAGTAAATTAATTAGGAGGATTAGTTAATGGAAAATTCTAGTGCAACAAAGCCCAAGTATCCTTTAGGCTTTTTTGTCGGGTGTATGACCTATGCTTTTGAAAGGTTTGCTTTCTATGGTACCAAGCCCTTGCTTGTACTTTATCTTACTAAGCTTGTGGCAGAGGGTGGACTTGCGATCCCTACAGCAGAGGCGGCTGTAATAGCTGCAAACTTTACTGCTTATACATACATAGCACCGCTTATCGGTGGATATATATGTGATAAATGGCTTGGAGCCAGGTATGCGGTAAGTATCGGTTGTGTTATAATGGGTCTCGGGTATTTGATAGGTTGGAAGTCTCATGACTTAAATACAGTTAACCTTATGATCTATGTAGTTTCAATAGGTACAGGTTTATTTAAGGGTAACCTTGCCGGACTTATGGGAAGAATGTTTGATAATGATGATCAAATGGATTCAGCTTTCTCAGTTCAATATGCCTTTGTTAATGTAGGAGCCTTTTTCGGTTCCGCTATAATGGGTGCCGCTTACTTAAGCTTCTTTAAGAATGGAGATGTTTATGGATTCAGGCAGGTATTTCTAGTTTGTGGAATACTGGTTATCTTAGGAGGAGTACTTTTCACAGCTTCATACGGAAAGCTCCATGGACAAGGAAAGCTTCCGTTTAAGTTCCGTACAGATGCACAGGGTAATGTTATAGAGGACACCTCTAAAACCTCTAAAACACTTAAAAAAGAAGATGTTTCATCAGATAAACTTACAAAGAAAGAGTGGAACGGAATTTGGGCAATTTGTTTTGTTTCATTTGTATCAATCATATTCTGGACCTTCTATGAGCAGCAATCAGGTGCATTGCCTTTATATGCCGAGAAGCATGTCGATATGAGTCTTGCAGGTGTAACGCTTTCATCTGCCCATGTATTTACTGCATGGAACGGTCTGCTTTGTATATTCTTAAGCCTTGCCGCTGCAAAGCTTTGGGCTACACTTGCTAAAAGACCACAGGGAGACCTTACTATGTTCCAGAAAGTTGCACTTTCATTTGGATTCTTAGGTTTTTCTTATACAGTGCTTATTTTTATGGAACTTACAAGAGGAGGCGGTGAGCATAAGGCATCCGTACTTTGGCTGTTGTTCTTCGGCATACTGCTTACAGTAGGTGAAATATGCTTCTCACCTCTTGGAAACTCATTTGTAAGTAAAGTTGCTCCTAAGAAATATCTTTCACTTTTACTTGGTGTATGGATACTTGCTACATTTGCATCAAATAAGCTTTCAGGTTATGTTCAGGGATTTATTGAGAACTTAGGATTTATGACAATAATGGTAACATTTGCTGTAGTTTCATTTATAACTATGGGAATACTGTTCTTGTTATCAAAGTCACTTAATAAGTTGGTCGAGTAATAAAATATAATAAATTACTGCTTTGTACTGAAAAAAATGCCGGCATCAAAATTAGTCATAGACTAGTCTTGGTGCCGGTTTAATTATTTGCTAAAACTTTCATTGTTTTTTTATATACTGACCAAATTTTGAGCGTTGGAAGTTTGAGTTATTTGTTTATTTGTTGTAATATTATACTTAAAACATATAGTGTGATTTTTAAAACTTGAAGTAAAAGGAGAGCTATGATAAATAAATTAAGTGATTTTGAAAAGAATATGCTTTTAATGGCGGGCAGTGGAGGTGTAGGTATGATGTATAGTTATATTCTCTATGAGAATGTAACTAATAATGCCTTTGCCGTATCTTCTATCCTGACTGCATTTTTTCTGGGAGGGTTTGCGCTGTCTTTATCAATAAGAACTATTGTGAAAAGAAGGGCGGACAAGAAAATAGAAAAAAATCAGACAATAAGTTCTACTTATATAAAAACAGAAAATAAAAAAGAAACAAAAAAAGGTTTTTATTATGGAAACAAAAAGAAATAGCATGTATTAAAATGATTTGAAGGGGTAGTTATGGCATATAAGACATTGGTACTTGATTTGGACGGTACACTTACAAACAGTGAAAAGAAAGTAAGCAAAAAGACTAAATCTGCAATTATGAATATACAGGAGATGGGAATAAGGGTGATTTTGGCAAGCGGCAGGTCTGATTACGGGATGAATCATATTGCAAAAGAGCTTGAACTTGCAAAGTACAAAAATTATATGATATCTTTCAACGGATCAAGGATAAGGGATTTGTACAATGACAAACTGTTATATGAGCAAAATATTGACCCTTCATTGTATCCGGAGATTTTTAAGTTGTGGAGAGAATATGGTGTCAATATTTTAACATACAACAGAGAAATTAATAAAATGTATACCGGAGACGAAAAAGATATTTATGCAATCATAGATGCACAGATCAATAATTATATACCTTTGGTAGAGCTTAAGGATTTTGAAAAGGAGCTTGACTTTCCTGTGGCAAAGTTTTTATTTATGCAAGACCCGATAAAACTTGAGTGGATTGAAAAAGATATGCAAAAAAGAATGGGCGATAAACTTGATATATACAGATCGGAGTCCTGCTTTTTAGAAGTAATGCCCAAGGGAGTGAATAAAGGAAATGCCTTGGCAAAGCTGTCTGAGCTTGCAGGTCTTGATCCGGCTGAAATGATTGCTTGCGGAGACAGCTTTAATGATATAAGTATGATTAAATTTGCCGGACTTGGAGTTGCTATGGAAGAGGCGGTAGATGAATTAAAAGAGGCAGCGGATTATATTACAAAGTCCAATGATGATGACGGAGTGGTGGATGTAATAGAAAAGTTCATTATTAATGACATTTAGCTAACAATGAATTTACTCAAGGTAAAGACATAAGATTATATAGCTCGGCATTATACGAATAAATTAAGTGTGATAAGGAAAAAATATAGGCTGTGCTATGCTTATAAAAGAATGTACTAAATATAGCAGTCTGTTGATACTTAAACTAATACTATAGCTTTAAAATATATGAAAAAAGTAATTAGTTTAAATATCATTGAGCCGGTACACTAACTTTTGTTATATAAGTCATAAATATTTGATATGGATTAATGCCCCTTATAAAGCAAGGCTTTTATTGACAAGATATATAAGCCTTGCTAATATATTGCGTAACACATTCCTTGGCAATATTTGTTTTACAAATTTATATATGTTTTGCAGAGGGTGAGTATTAGTTTAGAGTTTTGTCTAAACACTATAATAATATACCTAAGGGGGAAAAGATATGTCTAAAATTTATTATGAAAATGATTGTAACTTATCTTTGTTAAAGGATCAGACGATAGCTATTATAGGTTATGGAAGTCAGGGACATGCACAAGCACTCAACGCTAAAGAAAGCGGCTGCAATGTTATAATTGGTTTGTATGAGAACAGTAAGTCATGGGAAAAGGCAAAGAAACAGGGATTTGAAGTTTATACGGCTGCAGAAGCTGCTAAGAAAGCGGATATCATCATGATACTGATAAATGATGAACTTCAGGCTGATATGTATAAGAAGGATATAGAGCCTAATCTTTCAGAAGGAAATATGTTGATGTTTTCGCATGGTTTTAATATACACTTCGGTTGTATAGAGCCGCCAAGCTATGTAGATGTTTCAATGGTTGCACCTAAGGGACCCGGACATACAGTAAGAAGTGAGTATCTGGCAGGCAAAGGAGTTCCTTGTCTTGTGGCTGTAGAGCAAAACCCAAGCGGTAAGGCACTTGAAAAGGCACTTGCCTATGCACTTGCTATAGGTGGAGCAAGAGCCGGAGTACTTGAGACAAACTTCAGAACTGAAACTGAAACCGATCTTTTCGGAGAACAGGCTATACTTTGCGGTGGTGTATGTGCTCTGATGCAGACAGGTTATGAGACTTTGGTAGAGGCAGGTTACGATCCTACCAATGCATACTTTGAATGTATACACGAGATGAAGCTTATAGTAGATTTGATATATCAGTCAGGATTTGAAGGCATGAGACATTCTATTTCAAATACTGCCGAGTATGGAGATTATATAAGCGGACCTAAGATAATTACCAAGGAAACAAAGGACGCTATGAAGAAAATACTTGCCGATATACAGGATGGAAGTTTTGCTAAGGAATTCCTTCTTGATATGTCAGCTGCAGGTCGTCAGGCACACTTTAAGGCAATGAGAAAAATTGCGGCTGAGCATCCTTCAGAAAAAGTAGGTAAAGAGATACGCAAACTTTACAGTTGGAACAATGAAGAAGACAAGTTGATAAATAATTAAAACTAAGTGTTAAAACCCTCTAAATGTATTTATTTTATATGTTTAGAGGGTTTTTATTTAGATATTTAGCGATATTTTTATATAATTACTTAAAGTTTTATAATTAATGTTGACGCATTGTAAGAATTGCTTTATAGTTAAGCTAAGTTAATTTAAAGAAGGGAGAGAGTGTTTATGAAATGTGCTAATTGTGGCAGTGAAGTAGGTGATGATAATAAGTTCTGCCCTAATTGCGGTGATAAGATGGTAAGTTCGGGGGAAGCCAATCAAACCGCACCGGTTGAACTTAGCAAGCCTTCTGAGGCTACTGTAGATCTTGCAGAAAGTGAAAAAGAAAGCCTGTTATCAGGAGGAGAGCCTATAGTTACACCAAGTCAGCCTCTGATAGATAATATGAGTCAGACAAACTCGGATCTCAATATGAGTCAGACAAACCCTGACTTTTCTTCCAACACTCAGTCAGGAGGGCAAACTCAAGTTAATGTAAACGCAGCGGGTAATAATGAACAGCCTACAAAAAAGAAAAGTAAGGCACCTATTTTTATAGGTTTGGGAGTAGCATTAGTAGCATTGATAGCCATAATAGGTTTTGCGGTATTTGCAGGTCAGAATTTCTTTAAGAGGACTTTTTCTTCAGCTACTGATTATTACAAGTATGTTGAAAAAAAGAATATTAATAACAATGCCAACTGGAAGTCTTATGATGCCTATGTAAAAAGATTATCATCTATAAATTCAAGCAAATATACTCAAAATATAAGTATTGAACTTTCAGATGATGCTAAGGAACTTATAAGTGACTTGTCTACGGAGCTGGATCTGTCATGGTTTGAAAAGCTTGATGTTGATGTGGAATTTGCGGCAAAAGATAAAAACTATGAGATGTCAATGAACTCAAAGGTCAATGATAAGGATGTGGTAAGTTTTAAAGCTTATGCAGATGATGAGAATTTTTATTTTACCATACCTGATCTGACAGATGATTATATTCAAGTTTCAAAAGAATATTTAAGCGATAACGGTTTTGATTTTGATGCCAATATGTCATCATACGAGTCTTTACCAAGTAAAGATAAGTTAAAAACACTTACAACAAAGTATCTTAACACATATTTGAAGAATGTATCAGGAGTAAAGAAGGAAAGAACAAAGCTTGAGGCTGCAGAAGTATCACAGTCGGTATATAAATTAAGCTATACCTTAGAAGATGATAAAATAAAGGATATGTTAGATGCACTGGCCAAGCAGGCTAAAGGTGATGATGAACTTAAAGATGTAATTCGTGCTTTTGTTCAGCTTTCAGTGGCTTCAATGGGATCTAATGCTAAACGTTTAGGTGTTACAGCAGATGATCTGATGGATGATTATGACAGTTCGTTAGAAGAAATGCTTGAGAGTCTTGAAGATGCTGACTTTGACGGATTAACATTTACCATGGCTATCTATGTTGATGATGGAGGCAATATCGTAGGAAGAGATATAAACTTTGCTTCTGATGAATCAGAGATCGTTATGAAATATGCATTTACTAAAAAGGGCAAAGATGTAGGTATACTTTATTCATATGATTATGATGGAAGTTCGATAGAATTTTCAGGTAAAGGAAAGCTTTCAGGAACTAATCTAAGTGGTGAGTTTAGTCTTGTTCAAGGAAATGACGATGATGAAACTACCCTATTTGTTGTTGATGTTGAAAAGCTTAACCTTGCAAAACTTGGTGATGAAAATCAAGAGATGGCTTTAACTATCAAGGCAGAGGATGGAATAGGTGATGTGTACTATGGCATGAGTATGTTGTCAGGTTATGCTTTAAAACTGGAAGAGAATAAGTCAAAGTCTGTCATTACTATACTTGACGAAGAATCTCCTCTAGTTACTATCACAGGAACCGAGAAGGTAGAAGCTACCAAGAAGATAAGTATTCCTGAGGATATGGAAACTTATGATATAGAAGATGACGGGGTAACAGAGTGGGTTGAAACTTTTGATACCGATAAGTTTATAGATCAACTAGGTGAGACGGATCTTCCACAGGAGTGGGTTGATGCTATAGAGGCATCTTTGGGATTTTTAGGTAATTAGGAGTTATAATGTTGGAACTTATTAATATATCAAAAAGATATAAAGATAAGTGGGTACTGAAAGATATACATATGAAACTTAATGAGGAAAGATGTGTGGGAATTCTGGGTGTCAATGGCAGTGGAAAGACCACACTTCTTTCCATTTTGGCAGGAGTTTTGAAGCCGAATTCGGGAAAAGTTATGTATAGTGATGTAGACCTGCTTAAAAATCAGACTTTAAGAAGAAAGCTTATAGCTTATATACCGCAAAAATCTCCGTTAATAGAAGAATTAAATGCTTTAGATAATCTCAAGCTCTGGTATGATAAAGAAGAGCTTAAAAAAGAGATATCCTCAGGTGTTATATCCTTGCTTGGAGTTGACGAGTTTTTGAAAAAACCGGTGTCAGCACTTAGTATGGGTATGAAGAAGAGGCTCAGTATAGCCTGTGCTGTTGCAAGTAAGCCGAAGATACTTTTAATGGACGAGCCTTCAGCCTACCTTGATATAATATGTAAAGCGGATATACACCGATATATAAGTGAGCATAAAAGACAGGGCGGAAGTATAATACTGGTCAGCCATGATGTAGGGGATTTTACAGTATGCGATGAGTATTATGTACTTAAATCAGGTGTATTGAGTCCGTTTGAATACAAGGATAATGTAGATGAACTTATAAAAAAGCTTTAGAGATGTATTTTAGATAAAAAGAAGGTGCTGGCTCTATGAATATGATTTTTAGATATACGGTTTTGAATATAAAAAAAGCTCTTAAGCTAAGTAAGTTCTCATTTATTTCCGCCGTTATTATTTTAATTGCGGCAACCTTGGTAAGCTATATTGCTATAAGCCTTGATAATTCAAACGAAGACGATCAAAAAATAAAAGTAGGAATAGTAGGAGATCCCAAGGATAGTTATATAGGATTAGGTATAAGTGCCTTGGACAGACTGGACAGTTCAAGATACAGTATTAACTTTGTAAAGTTGTCGGAAAAAGAAGCAAGGCAAAAGCTTCAAAAGGCTCAGATTGCAGGTTATATTATTATATCTGATGAGTTTTTGGAAGCCCTAGGCAGAGGAGAGCATGAAAAACTTAAGTTTGTGAGCAGGTATAACTTAGGTCTTGCGGATAATATATTAAAAGAAGCGGCGCAAGTGTTATCAGTTGCTTTGTTTAATTCGGAAAGAGCTATATATGCTATGCAGGATTTTGTGATAGATAAAAAAAAGTCCGAGCTTAGTGAAATAACTGTAGATATGAACAAGGTCTTTATTAATAAGATATTTGCCAGAAATAACCTATATGATATAGAGGTAATGGATTATTATAAGGAAATTGATATAAAAAGCTATTACATATCGTCAATGTTTGCTTTTTTTATAATACTTTCAGGAATAGGTTTAAGTCTTTTGCTTATAAAAAAGGATATGGAGCTTTATAAAATCTTGCAAAGTAAGGGGTTTTCTTTTATTTATCAAGTTATAAGCGAATTTGCAGTGGCATTTATATATATGTGTATTAGTCTGCTCTTACCATTTATTGTACTTATAGCACTTTACAATTTTGACTATATGGATATAGAGCCTGTAAGTCTTCTTATGGCAAGCTTACCTTTGGTAATGGTTTTAACTGCCATATATCAGCTTATATATGAGCTGATATCAGACTTTATTGCGGCAATCAGTACTTCCTTTGTACTTATGCTTAGTATGGCATATCTGTCGGGAGTATTTTACCCTGCAAGTTTTTTTGCCGATGAGATTAAGCTGTTTATTAAGTTTTTGCCGATAAATTCGGGACTTGAGATAATGCAGGGAGTATTTTTATCACAGCAAAAGGGTGGGAATGTAGCCTTGCTTGTATTTTATAGCCTTATTGCAATACTCCTTAGTATAGTTATAAGAAGAAGGCGTATACTAAAAAGTGCTTGATATAGTTTTTTAAGTAAATTAATCAAATGGATCGTTCGCACAGATAAATTTGTTTAGATTATTTCCTAAATAATATACCAATGCAACTTTATGAAAAAATATAAACTCGGCAATATAATTTATAAAAGCTGCAAAATAATAATAAGAAAATTCAATTATATTCTTGATAACAGTTGAAAAAAATATCGCAGCAACCGAGCAGTAAAATTTATAAAAACTGAAAAATATCGGAAATCAGTTTTTATAAAGTTGAATATTTCAAAAATTGCCACACATTAACAAGATAGGGATATAAGATATGCGTAAAATATTTACATGGTACTACCTGCTTAATAAAAGAACTTTAAAAAATTATAGTTATATAGTACTGTTTTTATTATTGCCCTTGCTTGCTTTTTCGCTAAAGATAATAAGTTTAAGGGACAGTTCGGTACTTAAGGTAGGACTGTATACAGCTGCAAATTCAGGCTTATCAAAGGATATTATTAAGGAGCTTATCAAAGAAGACAGTATTATAAATTTTATAGAGTATCAGGATGAGGAGAGGGCTTATGAAGATCTGCAAGTTAAGCTTGATGCCCTGTGGATTTTACCGGATGATTTAGCAGAGGCTATAAATAATAATCTATACAAGAAAAAGCATGTTGTTAAAGTTATAGAAGCAAGAAAAAGCAGCATACTGGGTATATCAAGAGAAAAGCTTTTTGCAAAGCTATATCCTTATATTTCCAAGGCTTTATATAAAAAATATATGAAAGAAAAGTTTACCTACTTACAAGATAATAAAGAGGGTGAAAAAGAACTGGATGAATATTATGAAGCAAGAAAGACGGAGGATGATATTATAGAGTTTGTAAGTCTTGACGGTGATGTCTATGTAGAAAAAAAGTCGGATAAGAGCTTTCTTCTAAGCCCCTTAAGAGGTTTTTTGGCTATATGGCTTTTTCTCGTAGCTATGATATCGGCTATGTTTTATAAAAAGGATGTAGATGCCGGGCTTTGGGTATGGATAGACAGAAGATTAAAAGCGGCTTTTTCTTTTTTATACATACTCTCTATAACATCTACGGCAGCTGTGATACTGCTTGTAGCAATATATGTATCAGGTCTGGGTATTGCCTTGTATAAAGAAGTTGTGAGTTTGTTTTTCTATGTGCTTGCGCTTGCCTTAGTAAGCAATATGCTGAGAGTTATATTTAACAATATATACATATACAGTGCATTTATCCCTGTTATTTTGATAGTAAGTGTGATTTTAAGTCCTATATTTATAGATTTGTCAAAGCCTTTATTGCAGTGTACGGTGCCGGTTTATCACTACATAAACTCTATATATACTTTAAGCGGATTATATAAAATGTTTGCCTATATAGGGATTTTAGTACCCTTACATCTGATTTTAGTAAGGTCATGAGAAATATGCTATAAAGCTTTGTAAAGATGTGTTATAATTAGCAGAGTTTAAATATATGAAAAAGAGAGGCTTAGAATATGAGTAAGAATCCTATAGTTACAATTAATATGAATGACGGTTCGGTAATAAAACTTGAGCTTTATCCTGATGTTGCCCCAAATACCGTAAAGAATTTTATAAGTTTAATAAATGCAGGTTATTATAACGGGCTTATTTTCCACAGGGTAATATCAGGCTTTATGATACAGGGAGGCTGCCCGAAGGGTATAGGTACAGGCGGTCCGGGTTATACCATAGAAGGCGAGTTTGCACATAATGGAATAAAGAATGATTTAAAGCATGAAAGAGGAGTTATATCTATGGCAAGGGCTATGGATCCTAATTCTGCGGGAAGTCAGTTTTTCATAATGCATGAGACTTCACCGCATCTTGACGGTGCTTATGCGGCTTTTGGAAAAGTAATAGAAGGAATGGATGTGGTTGATAAGATAGCAGCCGTTCAAACGGACAGAGAGGACAGACCACTTAATGAGCAAAAGATAGCTTCCATGACGGTAGATACTTTTGGAGTTGAGTATGAAGCTCCTAAAAAACATTAGTGTTGATGGTGTCGATTACAAGGTGCTGATATCCGATGAGGCTCTTGCCTTGAAAGAGGCTAAGAGTAGGGGAATCGCCACTGTAGCCATAGACACAAAAGGAGTACTTGATCTGTCTTTGGCAGAATATGCAGTAGAAAGTCTTGAAGTAATCGATGATGAGTTCCTTAAAAAGGTTGTTTGCAGAAAATACAATATGCCTTTGACCATACTAAATACCGACAGACTTTCTCTTAGAGAATTGACCTGTGATGACTATGTTAAGATTGAGTCATCACAGGCTTTGTCGGAATCCGGAAGGTATTTTGAAGATGAAGAAACTTTTCTTAACTATATAAATATTACTTACAGGTTTTTTGATTATGGAATCTGGGCGGTTGAAGATAAGAGAAATTTTGATTTTATAGGTATAGCGGGATTGTATTTTGGAAATGACAAGAATAGGTATTTTCTTAGCTATTTTATCAGTCCTGAGTATAGGAATAAAGGTTATGCTTATGAAATATCCAAGGCAATAATCAAAAAGGTGTATAAAAAAGTAAAACCTGCTATAGAGATAAAAAAAGGAAATATCGCCTCAATTAAACTGGCAGAAAAACTGTCAAAGTACAGTAAAGATATGTTGAAATATTCTATAGATATATTCTATTTGGATGTGTTATAATACTGCATACAGTATACTAATGAACAAAATTCTTAAATTGTACAAGCAGTTTTTAAGTTTTTAGAAGTTAGTTAATTTTATATCATAGTAATTTTGCCCGGGAGTAATTTATGGACAATATAAGTCTGAAAGCTTATGCAAAAGTCAATCTGTCACTGGATATATCGGCAAGGAGAGATGACGGTTATCATGAGCTCTGTATGATTATGCAAAGTGTCGGGGTTTACGATAAGGTAAACCTAACTAAATTAAGACACAAAGACATAGAGATAAGTTCCAATATTAAAGGATTATGTATTCCTGAAAATAATATAGTTTATAAGGCGGCAAAGCTTTTATATGAAAGATTTGATATAAAAGAGGGCTTGCATATAAATCTATATAAATATATTCCTATGGGAGCAGGTATGGCAGGAGGCAGTACGGATGCGGCAGCCGTTCTTAGAGGAATGAATGAACTGTATAATTTGAGGTTAAGCAAGGAAGAACTTATGAAAATAGGTTTGGAGATAGGTGCGGATGTTCCTTTTTGTATCTGTGGGGGAACTATGTTGGCTAAGGGCATAGGAGAGGAGCTGTCTGAACTGAAAGCTATGCCGAATGCACATTTGCTGCTTGTAAAACCTTATTTTTCCATATCTACCAAGGAAGCTTATTCTTTGGTGGATTTATTAAAGCTTACAGATAAGGATAGACCCGATACCGGTAAAATAATTTCCTATATTGAAGAGGGGAATCTTAAGAAGATAGCCGAGAATATGAAAAATGTTTTTGAGCTGTACATAGGAAAGAAGTATCCCTTAATAGAAAAAATAAAGCAGGAACTTATAAGACAGGGGGCACTCGGAGCCGTAATGACCGGTTCAGGTTCGGTAGTGTTCGGAGTTTTTGAAGACTTGACACTTGCAAAAAAGTGCTATGAAACTTTTAAGCAGGGGGAGTTTAGGGCTGAAATTAAAGAAGTGTATATAAGCGAATTTATAAAAGGAGGGTTATAATGTCAGAAACACTTAAACTGGCTGTGGATGATTATATGCCGCTAAGAGATGTGGTATTTAAGACTTTAAGACAGGCTATATTAAAGGGTAATCTTTCGCCCGGTGAAAGACTGGTGGAAATACGCCTTGCAAAGGATCTCGGAGTGAGCAGGACACCTATAAGAGAGGCTATAAGGATGCTGGAGCTAGAAGGTCTTGTTATTATGATACCCAGAAGGGGAGCGGAAGTGGCAGGCATTACGGGTAAAAGTCTAAGAGATGTGCTTGAGGTAAGAAAGGCGCTTGAAGAACTTGCCATAGAGCTTGCCTGTGAGCGTATGAACGAGGAAGATATAAGAGAACTGGATCTTGCAATGGATGATTTTAAAAAAGCCGTAGAGAAGATGGATCTGATAGAGATTGCAAAGAGTGATGAGCATTTCCATGATGTGATATTCAAATCTACGGACAATGATAAGCTTATGCTTTTGGTAGGTAATCTAAGGGAGCAGATGTACAGATATAGAATTGAGTATATAAAAGATGCCGATAAAAGAGACTTGCTTGTTACGGAACATGAAGGTATACTTAAAGCTCTAAAGGAAAGAGATGTTGTCATGGCGAAAGAACAGATCAGACAGCATATAGATAACCAGGAAACTACGGTAGCAAAAAACTTAAAGGAAAAGTAGATTAATGTCAAAGCAGGTAATAGCGGTTATATTCGGAGGTCAGTCCTCAGAGCATGTGGTATCATGTATGTCGGCAATAAATATCATAAAGTGTATAAATAAAGAAAAATATGATATAATCTTAATAGGAATTACTAAAGAAGGCAAGTGGCTTAGGGTAGGCAGTGTTGAAGATATAGTAAATGAAAGTTGGAGAGAGGGCAAGACCGGGGCTTATCTGCTCCCGGATGCCAAAGAAAAATCATTGCTTATAACAGAGGGAAGTGAGTATACCAAGATTAAGCTGTCTTTGGTATTTCCGGTGTTGCACGGCTTGTATGGAGAGGACGGAACCATACAGGGGCTTTGTGAATTGGCTAAGATACCTTATGTAGGTTGTGATGTATTATCAAGCGCCCTTTCCATGGATAAGTCCTATACCAAGCTTATAGCTGACAGAATAGGCATAAGACAGGCGGCATATAAACTGCTGCACAGACATAAGATTAAGAAGGATATAATTGCTGCAATACAGGAGGTAGAGTACAGATTTGAATACCCTGTTTTTGTAAAACCTGCAAATGCCGGCTCCAGCAGGGGCGTAAATATGGCAAATAATGCTGCTGAGTTAAAATATGCCTTGGAAGAGGCTGTGCTGCATGATAAGAAAATACTTGTGGAAGAGGCGATAGTAGGAAGGGAACTGGAATGTGCCGTACTTGGAACAAAGAATAAGCCGCTTGTAAGCGGTGTGGGAGAGATTTTAAGTGCAGGCAGCTTTTATGATTTTGATTCAAAATACTATAATGCGGCTTCAAAAACCGTGGTAGATCCGGATCTGGATGAGTATACGGTTGAAAAAATCAGAGAATACTCAAAGCTTATTTTCAAAGCTATGGACTGCCATGGAATAGCCAGAGTTGACTTTTTTTTAAGTAATACAGGAGAAGTAATATTTAATGAGATCAATACTATGCCGGGTTTTTCCAACATAAGTATGTATCCCATGCTTTGGGAGGCAAAAGGCATAGATAAACATAGATTAATACAAAGTTTGATAGACTTAGCTTATGAGAGAGAGTAGATATGCTTGATAAAAGTAATGCTCCTATTGGAGTCTTTGATTCCGGAGTGGGCGGACTTACCGTGGCAGGAGAGATAATGAGACAAATGCCTAGAGAGAGTATAGTGTATTTTGGAGATACAGCCAGAGTGCCTTACGGCAGCAAGTCCAAAGATACTATAATAAAATATGCAAGGCAGATTATTAACTTTCTGAAAACCAAAGAGGTCAAGGCTATAGTTATAGCCTGCAATACCGCCAGTGCCTATGCACTTGACACTGTGATAAATGAAAATGATTTGCCTGTTATAGGTGTGATACACGCAGGTGCGGTGCAGGCTGCAAGGGTAACAAATAACAAAAGAATAGGTGTTATAGGTACCAAGGGCACGGTCTCAAGCGGTATATATCCGAAGTTTATAAAAGATATAGATAAAGGTATAGAAGTAACACAAAAAGCCTGCCCCCTGCTCTGCCCGCTGGTAGAAGAGGGGCTTATGCATGATAATGTAACTGATGAGATAATTTCCAGGTATGTAAGCGAACTTAAAAGCAAATATATAGATACCTTGGTCTTGGGTTGCACACACTATCCTTTACTAAAACCGGCTATAGCCAAGATTATGGGGCAGTCGGTAAATCTTGTGGATCCGGCTTATGAGACGGCTTTGGAGCTGTCAAAACTTTTGGACAGATACGGTATTAAAAAAGACAGCAATATAAAGGCGGAGTACAATTTTTATGTAAGTGACCTGGCGGAGTCTTTTCAGGACTTTGCTTCCATGATACTACCTAATGAGGTGAAAAATACCAAGAAGATCAATATAGAGGAGTATTGATCTGATAGGAGGGAATATGACAAAGGATGTATTGGTAAGTATAAAAGGAACTCATATGCGAGATGAAGACAATGAGAATATAGAACTTGTAGTACCTGCTAAGTACAGTGCTGAGGCAGGTGTAGAGAAGATAACCTACGATGAACTTATAGAGGGTTCAAAACACAGCATAAAGAATACTATTTCGGTAGATACCGAAGGCTTAAGCATACTTAAAGAGGGTTTTACCAACTCCAATATGAACTTTTATAAAAACGGAAAAAAGCATATAACCTATTACAACACTCCCTATGGAGAGTTTGTGATGGGGATTCTTACTAAGAATATAGATATCCAAAGAAGCGAGGACAGACTTAAAGTTTCTGTGGATTATCTGCTTGATTTGGGAGAGGATTTTGTGTCCGATTGTAATATAGTGGTGGATGTAAGGTCTAAGCAGGCTTAGTGGAGTAGATTATAACTGTGTGTACCTGCTTTTAATATAAAATTTTAATACAAAAAATAGGAGAGCTATCCTAAAAATAAAAAAAACTGTCGCCTGCAAATATTTGCAGGCGACAGTTTTTTAGCGTTTAAATAGTTTTTTAAAAAATCCCTTCTTTTCTTCGGGCTTAACCAAACTCTTACCTCTTACACTCTTTATCTCCGATATATATATACCGCTTATAACAACCTTAACCTCCGCCTTCAAAGGTATAGCATTAAATACCTTCTCATCTGCCATAAGAGTCATTATTTTAGGTCCGATCTTAGCCTTTACAATAGGAAGCTTACTCCATCTAAGGTAAAAAGGTGTCTGCTCATATACCATCTTAGGTAGTCCGGAGTCTTTTATCCTAAGTTTCTTTTTATCAATAATGAGCATAGAAACGGTTTGTTTTGAAGCCTCTATAGCAGATTGCTGCTCTGCCTGCTTTTTTTCAAGATTCCTTCCTATAAAGTACAAAGCTACTACAGCGGCAAGTAATATGGCAAGTATAACTATTATAACAGTTAATATGGTATTCATCAGTTCCTCCGAAATATGATATAAAGTTAGCTAAATGCAAAAAAGTACTTGTTCTTATATAAAATGTAAGATATTTTTGCAAACTTCTGACAATTATAACAGGAAAATTAAAAAAAATCAAGTAAAGTTATTGACCGTAAAGAAGATTTATGATAATATGAAGGGTGCTATATCGTGGGGCTTTGTGCCTGTCTGTTTATTCTTTATAAATTTGAAGTGTTAGTTATTGCTTTCTTTATAGAGTATCAGAAAGGGGGATATTTGTAAATACAGATTATACTTTAGTTTTTGTTAATTTTTATAAATATGTTATAAGTACTTATTGCATATTCGTATTTGGTAAATCTGTTTACATATGATCCCTATAATTTATTATGGCACCTTAATGTATATAGTAAAAAAATACACAGGAGTGAAACGTCAATGGAAAAAAGCAAGATGCATCCTATTAAGTCTGGCAAGAGCATGAGGATGAGTTTCTCAACACAAAAAGAAGTACTCGAAATGCCTAATCTAATTGAGCTTCAAAAGGATTCGTATCAGTGGTTTTTAAGAGATGGACTTAAGGAAGTATTTCATGATATCTTTCCTATAGAAGATTTTGCAGGGCATTTAAGTCTTGATTTTGTTGATTTTGCATTATGTAAAGATGATGTAAAATATAGTATAGAAGAGTGTAAAGATAGAGATGCAACATATGCCGCTCCGCTTAAAGTAAAGATAAGATTATGTAATAATGACAAAGATGAAATTAATGAACATGAGATCTTCATGGGAGATCTTCCACTTATGACCGACACAGGATCCTTTGTGATCAACGGTGCGGAAAGAGTAATAGTAAGCCAGTTGGTGCGTTCACCGGGTATATACTATACGATTGAGCATGATAAGCTCGGTAAAGAGTGTTTTTTCTGTCAGGTAATACCGAACAGAGGAGCATGGCTTGAGTATGAGACTGACTCCAATGATGTATTTTATGTGCGTGTAGACAGAACTCGTAAGGTTCCCGTAACGGTGCTTATACGAGCTTTGGGTGTCGGAAGTAATAATGCCATATTGGAGCTTTTCGGTGATTCACCTAAGCTTATGGCAAGTATGTCTAAGGATCCGGCTACAACATATTCCGAAGGGCTTTTGGAATTATACAAGAAAATAAGACCGGGAGAGCCGCTTTCAGTAGACAGTGCGGAAAGCTTGCTTAACGCTATGTTCTTCGATGCAAGAAGATATGACCTTGCAAAGGTTGGAAGATATAAATTCAATAAAAAGTTGCATTTAAGAAACAGAGTTCTCGGCAGAGTGTTGGCTGAAGATGTGGTAGATGTAAATACCGGAGAGATAATAGCCGCTGCCGGAGATATCATAGATAAGGAACTTGCTGATACTATACAAAATTCAGCACTACCTTATATATGGATAGAGGCAAACAGTAAACTTGAAGACAGTATGAAAAAAATCAAGATACTGTCAAACTTGATGGTTGATATTAATAAATATGTTGATATTAATGAGGATGATAAGCTTGAGGTAACGGAACTTGTATATTATCCTAAGTTAAAAGAACTTATGGATACGGCACAGGGCAGAGCTGAGCTTATAACACTTATAAGAAAAAATATATCTGAGCTTATACCGAAGCATATAACCAAAGAAGATATATTTGCAAGTATTAATTACAACATACATATAGAGGACAATATAGGTACCAAAGATGATATAGATCATTTGGGCAACAGGCGTATAAGAGCGGTTGGAGAACTTTTACAAAATCAGTATAGGATCGGTCTTTCCAGAATGGAAAGAGTGGTTAGAGAGCGTATGGCTACTCATGATATAGAAGGTATAACTCCGCAGTCTTTGATCAATATAAAGCCGGTAACCGCTTCCGTAAAAGAGTTCTTCGGAAGTTCACAGTTATCACAGTTTATGGATCAAAACAATCCGCTTTCAGAGCTTACTCATAAAAGAAGGCTTTCGGCTTTGGGGCCGGGTGGTCTTTCAAGAGACAGAGCAGGTTTCGAGGTTAGAGATGTGCACTATACACATTACGGTCGTATGTGCCCTATAGAGACCCCTGAAGGACCTAATATAGGTCTTATAAACTCATTGGCAAGCTTTGCAAGGGTCAATGAATACGGATTTATAGAAGCACCTTACAGATTGGTTGATAAGACAATAGATCCTAAAAATCCTGTAGTAACGGATGAGGTTATATACTTGACAGCGGATGAAGAAGATAATTTTGTAGTTGCACAGGCTAATGAAACCTTGGATGAAGAAGGACATTTCATACATAATAATGTATCGGGAAGATACAGAGACGAAACATCCGAATTTCCAAAGAAGAATGTGGACTTAATGGATGTATCCCCTCGTATGGTCTTTTCAGTTGCTACAAGTATGATTCCCTTCCTTGAAAATGATGACGCAAACCGTGCACTGATGGGGTCAAACATGCAAAGACAGGCGGTGCCGCTTATGATTACGGATGCACCGGCAGTCGGTACGGGTATGGAGACCAAGACCGCAGTTGACTCGGGTGTATGTGTGATTGCAAAGCATGACGGAGAGGTGCTTGTAAGTTCATCAGAGCTTATTACTATAAAAAGGGCAGATAACGGTCAGAGGGAAGATTATAAACTTATAAAATTCACAAGAAGTAACCAATCAAACTCATATAATCAAAAGCCTATAGTATTTAAGGGTGATTTTGTAAAGGCGGGAGATATTATAGCAGACGGTCCTTCAACAAAGAACGGCGAGATAGCTCTCGGCAAGAATCCGCTTATAGGCTTTATGACATGGGAAGGTTATAATTACGAGGACGCCGTACTTATAAGTGAAAGACTGGTAGAAGATGATGTATATACATCTATACATATAGAAGAGTATGAGTGTGCCGCAAGAGATACAAAACTGGGTTCCGAGGAGATTACGAGGGATGTTCCGGGTGTTGGTGATGAGGCTCTTAAAGACCTTGATGAAAGAGGGATTATCCGTATAGGTGCTGAAGTAAGGGCAGGAGATATACTGGTAGGAAAGGTTACTCCAAAGGGGGAGACAGAGCTTACCGCTGAAGAAAGATTGCTTAGAGCTATATTCGGTGAAAAGGCGAGAGAGGTAAGAGACACTTCTCTAAAGGTTCCTCATGGGGCTTACGGTGTAATAGTAGATGCCAAGGTATTTAGCAGAGATAACGGTGACGAGCTACAGCCGGGTGTAAATCAAAATGTTCGTATATATATAGCTCAAAAGAGGAAGATATCCGTAGGAGATAAGATGGCAGGTAGACACGGTAATAAGGGTGTCGTATCAAGAGTTATACCTGTTGAAGATATGCCTTTCCTTCCTAACGGTCGTCCTTTGGATATAGTGCTTAACCCTCTTGGTGTGCCGTCCCGTATGAACATAGGGCAGGTACTTGAGATTCACTTATCTCTTGCGGCTAAGGCACTCGGTTTCAACCTGGCAACTCCGGTATTTGACGGAGCCAATGAGAATGACATTATGGACATGCTTGAGATAGCCAATGACTATGTTAATACTGACCTTGAAACTTTTGAGAACAAATACAAAGGTATAATAAAAGAAGAGATAATAGATTATCTTAAAGATAATAAAGAGCACAGAGAGCTGTGGAAGGGAGTGCCTATAGCAAGAGACGGTAAGGTGCACTTAAGAGACGGAAGAACAGGTGAGTACTTTGACAGTCCGGTAACCATAGGACATATGCATTATCTTAAGTTACATCACCTTGTAGATGATAAGATACACGCCCGTTCTACAGGACCTTATTCCTTAGTTACACAGCAGCCGCTTGGTGGTAAGGCACAGTTCGGCGGACAAAGATTCGGAGAGATGGAAGTTTGGGCTCTTGAAGCATACGGTGCAGCCTATACTTTACAGGAGATCTTAACTGTAAAATCAGATGATGTTGTCGGAAGAGTAAAGACTTATGAGTCTATTATCAAGGGTGACAATATACCTGATTCAGGTATTCCGGAGTCATTTAAGGTATTATTAAAGGAACTTCAGTCTCTTGGACTTGATGTAAGTATATTGACGGAAGAAGGCTCTGAAATAGAGCTTAAGGAAAATACAAGTTATGGTGATACGAGCTTCAGTTCTATTTTAGAAGGTGACAGTAGACACTATAATGAGGACAGCGGCTTTGAAAAAGCAGGTTACACAATACATGAGCAACTTAAAAGTCAGGACTCCGATATGGATTCGGATAGCGAAGAGTTTGAATCAAATGAAGAATTTGATGAAACACAGGATGCCTATGAATTTGAGGATGGCGAAGAGTAATCCGAACTGTGGCAGGATTGGGGTTACAGTTTGGGCAGGTCATTCATATTTGTCAAAAAACTAAAAATGTTTAAATTTTATTTATAAATTAGACGAAAATGAATTCCGGCAGCAGCTTGATGGATATATGTATAATATACCTAATGAAAGTTTGTTTTCAGGTGTATATTATATGTATGCAAGCTGCCGAAACTGTAACGGATTATACAAGTAAACAGGTGTTCCGACACCGAACTATTACAGAGATAGAAGGGAGTATATATGTCTGATAATAACGAATCATATCAGCCTATATCATTTGATGCTATAAGAATAGGTCTGGCTTCTCCTGAGAAGATCATATCATGGTCAAAGGGTGAGGTGAAAAAACCGGAAACCATAAATTATAGAACTCTTAAACCTGAAAGAGAGGGCTTGTTTTGTGAAAAGATATTCGGACCCAGTAAAGATTGGGAATGTCATTGCGGTAAATACAAGAAAGTGCGTTATAAGGGAGTTGTTTGCGACAGGTGTGGAGTAGAGGTAACCAAGGCAAGTGTAAGACGAGAGAGAATGGGACATATACTACTTGCCGCACCGGTATCACATATATGGTACTTCAAGGGGATACCTTCACGCATGGGACTTATACTTGATATGTCTCCGAGAGTACTTGAAAAAGTATTATACTTTGCCTCATACATAGTGCTTGATGAAATGGAAAGCGGACTTAGCTATAAGCAGGTTCTTTCAGAAAAAGAATACAGAGAAGCTATAGAAGCTTATGGATATGGTAATTTTAAGGCAGGTATGGGAGCTGAGGCTATATATGAGATCTTAAAAGCCATAGATCTTGACAAGGAGTCAAAAGATTTAAGAGAGCAGCTTGAAGATGCCAGCGGACAAAAGAGGGCTAAGATCATAAAAAGACTTGAGGTAGTTGAAGCTTTCAGAAACTCAGGAAACAGACCGGAGTGGATGATACTTACAGCTATACCTGTTATTCCTCCCGATATAAGACCTATGGTACAGCTTGACGGAGGAAGATTTGCCACCAGCGATCTTAATGACCTGTATAGGAGAATTATCAATCGTAACAATCGTTTGGCAAGACTTCTTGAACTTGGAGCACCTGATATAATTATAAGAAATGAAAAGCGTATGTTACAAGAGGCGGTAGATGCTCTTATAGACAACGGAAGAAGGGGAAGACCGGTTACAGGTCCCGGAAACAGAGCATTAAAATCTCTTTCAGATATGCTTAAAGGTAAGCAGGGAAGATTTCGTCAAAACCTTCTTGGAAAGCGTGTTGACTACTCAGGGCGTTCGGTTATAGTTGTAGGACCGGAACTTAAGATATATCAGTGCGGACTTCCGAAGGAAATGGCTATAGAGCTTTTCAAGCCGTTTGTTATGAAGGAGCTTGTAGCAAATGGTGCAGCTCACAATATAAAGTCTGCCAAGAAGATGGTGGAAAGATTGCAAACAGAAGTTTGGGATGTGCTTGAAGAAGTTATAAAAGAGCATCCGGTAATCTTAAACAGAGCACCGACACTGCACAGACTGGGTATACAGGCATTTGAGCCGGTACTTGTAGAGGGTAAGGCTATAAAGCTGCATCCTCTGGTATGTACAGCGTTCAATGCCGACTTTGACGGTGACCAGATGGCAGTACACCTTCCGCTTTCGGTAGAGGCACAGGCAGAGTGCAGATTCTTACTGCTTTCTCCCAATAACCTCTTAAAACCTTCTGACGGAGGACCGGTAACGGTTCCGTCTCAGGATATGGTTCTGGGTATATACTACCTTACGCAGTTAAGACCGGGAGCCTTAGGTGAGGGCAAGTTCTTTAAGAGCCCTAATGAGGCTATCTTGGCTTATGATAACAAGGTTATAAGCTTACATGCTAAAATAACGGTAAGAGTAAGCAAGAAGATGGATGACGGCAAGGTGGTTACCGGCAACATAGAGACAACTGTGGGAAGACTTTTGTTTAATGAGATTATTCCTCAGGATCTTGGATTTATAGATAGAAGTGTTGAAAGTGATGCTATACTTTTAGAGATAGACTTCTTGGTAAAGAAAAAGCAATGTAAGCAGATACTTGAAAAAGTTATAAATGTTCACGGCTTATCAAAGACAGCGGAAGTTTTGGATAACATCAAGGCAATAGGATATAAATTCTCAACTATAGCGGCGATGACTGTTTCCGTATCGGATATGACTGTTCCTGAAAGTAAGAAGCAAATTATTGCCGAAGCTGAGGCTACAGTAGATAAGATTGCCAAGAACTTCCATCGTGGTTTGGTAACTGATGAGGAAAGATACAAGGAAGTTATTGAAACTTGGAATCTTGCTGACGCAAAGCTTACCAAGGATCTGCTTGAAGGTCTTGATGCATATAATAACATATTTATGATGGCGGATTCAGGAGCGAGAGGTTCCGATAAGCAGATAAAGCAGCTTGCAGGAATGCGTGGACTTATGGCGGATACTACAGGTCATACTATAGAGCTTCCTATCAAGTCAAACTTCAGAGAGGGACTTGATGTACTTGAGTACTTTATATCTGCACACGGTGCAAGAAAGGGACTTTCAGATACTGCACTTCGTACAGCCGATTCAGGATACTTGACCAGAAGATTGGTTGATGTATCACAGGATCTTATCATAAGGGAAAGTGATTGTTGTGAAGGCAAGGATATACCTTATATGGAGATCAAGGACTTCAGAGACGGAGACGAGATCATAGAAAGTCTTGAAGAAAGAATTACAGGAAGATATATTGCCGAGACTATAGTAGATCCGGATAATAATGAGGTGGCTATAGAGGCTAATCAAATGTGTACGCCTAAGACCGCAGGTAAGGTTATGAAGGTACTTGCAAAGCTTGGCAGAGATAATATAAAAATAAGAACAATTCTTTCATGTAAGTGTCATACCGGAGTATGTGCAAAGTGCTACGGTGCCAATATGGCTACCGGTCAGGTTGTGCAAGTAGGCGAGGCGGTAGGAATTATAGCCGCTCAGTCAATAGGTGAGCCGGGTACACAGCTTACTATGCGTACCTTCCATACCGGAGGTGTTGCCGGTGGAGATATCACACAGGGTCTTCCTCGTGTGGAGGAGCTTTTTGAGGCAAGAAAACCTAAGGGACTTGCTATTATATCAGAGCTTGCCGGTGTAGTGGAAGTTAAGGATATTAAAAAGAAGAGAGAAATTGTAGTAACAGATAATGAATCAGGAGAGTCAAGAACCTATCTCATACCGTACGGTTCCAGAATGAAAGTTCAAGACGGTCAGGTAGTAGAGCCGGGAGATGCTCTTACAGAAGGTAGTGTAAATCCGCATGACATACTTAAAATCAAAGGTGTCAGAGCGGTTCAGGACTATATGATACAGGAAGTTCAAAGAGTGTATCGTCTGCAAGGTGTTGAGATCAACGATAAGCATGTTGAGGTTATAGTTCGTCAAATGCTTAAGAAGGTCAAGATAGAAGAAAGCAACGATTCAGAGGTGCTTCCGGGAGTGTCTATGGATGTACTTGAGTTCAATGATATGAACGAAAAACTCATAGAAGAGGGCAAGACTCCGGCAGAGGGTAAGCAGGTAATGCTTGGAATTACCAAGGCATCCTTGGCTACGGATTCCTTCCTGTCAGCGGCTTCCTTCCAAGAGACGACCAAGGTTCTTACAGAGGCTGCAATTAACGGCAAGGTTGACAGTTTATACGGACTCAAGGAGAATGTAATCCTAGGAAAACTTATACCTGCCGGTACCGGAATGAAGCGTTACAGAAATGTAAAGCTAAGTACCGAGGTGGCAAAAGAAGAGACTTCCGATGCAGCAGTAGTGCAGTAATGTTGGGAACATAAACAATTATGCTTATAAAAAACTCCGTATAATTCAATCATACTAGCAACCCTTTTTCAAAGCTTCGACAAATTCACACAGACTGCGGAACTCGTGTGCT